>Ga0207864_1000021_pt1 | contig 287322 bp, 212 predicted proteins | sample HigsolmetaAR202D_FD_184834 | JGI IMG/M metagenome (GOLD analysis project Ga0207864, IMG submission 184834) | Ionic liquid and high solid enriched microbial communities from the Joint BioEnergy Institute, USA - AR20-2-D (SPAdes) (version 2) ... | reverse complement strand
CGGATCGACCATACCGTTGTCGTTGTAGTCGGCCCAGACCAAGTTGCCCAAGCGCAAGAGGTTGGTCTCTGTGATACCGGCATCGACGCTTGGCTCATGTTGGCCCGCCACTAGGGTGTAAGTGCCTGTGCGACCCGTGATCGGATTGGCATCGCTATCGAGCGCATCATCGCCACCCTGATCGGCAGGAACAAAGCCGTAGCCCGACGGCAGATCCGAGAAGATCACGTAGTAATCGCCCGGGATCAGATTGTCGAACAGATAGGCGCCACTGCTGTCAGTCGTCGTAGTCGCCACCACTGTATTGGTAGTTGCATCGTAGAGCGTGACCGTCACGCCAGAGACGCCGCTCTCGCTCGGATCTTGCACCCCGTTGAGGATGGTGTCATACCAGACATAATCGCCCAGTGAGGCTGGCTCGAAGAAGCCGAAGTCGACCGTCAGATTGCCGTAGGTGTCATCACCATCAACAGCAATATCCGGCTCACCGTTCAATGTCAGCGTGATCGGCAGGCTTTGGACCGCGCCCGAGGGCTGGGTCGTGCCGTTATCGTCGTTATCAACCTCCGTGCTATCGGGGTCGGGAGCGGCTTCGTACAGACCGGTAGCGCTGCCATTGGTGCCCGTGCTGCTGACCAGATCCTCTAGCGGACCGCCCGTCGCAAAGTTGCTGGCCGGGATGCGCACAATGTAGTCGCCCGGGATCAGATTATCGAACAGGTAGTTGCCGTTGATATCGGTTGTGGTGGTCGCCAGCACCGTTGTGCCACTCGCATCCAACAACTCGACGGTCACCCCTGAAATACCTGCTTCACTGCCGTCGACGACACCATTGTTGTTGGCATCGTGCCAGACCAGGTTGCCCAAACGCAGCGGTCGGAACAGACCGAAGTCGACCGTCAGATTGCTGGAGGTGTCCGGAGCAGGATCGACCAAGCCCGTGCTGGGATCTTCACCCGTCGGCTCGCCGCCAACCGTTAAGGTCACCGGAGCGCTGCGGATGACCGCTCCATCTGTTGTACCGTTATCGTCGTTATCATCGGCATCACTATCGGGATCGGGCGCAGGCTCATACGCGCCAGTTGCGCTGCCGTTGGTCCCCGTGCTGCTGATATAGCCTGTTGGAGGCACGATTTCAACGATATAGTCGCCCTCGATAAGGCCAGTGAAGAGATAGTGGCCGGTCGCATTCGTAGTAGTTGTTGCGATGATGGTCGAGGGATCTGTCGCGTTATACAGGTTTACGGTTACGTTTGAGATACCGTTCTCGCCCGAATCAACTACGCCATTGTTGTTGCTATCCAGCCAGACCAGGTTGCCCAAGCTGAGCGTGTAGAAGCCGAAGTCCAAGGTGGGGTTATCGGTGGTCGCGCTTGCGTTGTCGACGCTTGCGCCGCCCGTGGCGCTGCCGGGCTGCAGGCTGAAGACCGCACTGCTGATGCCATTGGTGGCTGGGTCAGGGTCGTCGATACCGTTATCTTGGCTATCGATGCCGCTGGTATTGCCCGTGCTGGAATGGAATTGAGCTAACGGCTGTCCTGCGGCAAACTCGCTGGCCGGGATGCGCACGGTGTAGTCGTTGCTGGGCTGCAAACCCAAACCGTTCGGCACACCATTGCTATCGGTCTGCCCATCGAACAGATAGGAACCGTTGGCATCGGTAGTGGTTACAGCTACAAGTGTGTTGCCATCGTAGAGCTCGACCCGCACGCCTGCGAAGGGTACGCCGCTCTCTCCCGCATCGAGCACACCGTTGTTATTGCTGTCCAGCCAGAGCTGGTTGCCCACCGTTAGGCGGTAGAAGCCGAAGTCCACCGTCATATTGGCATGGTCATTGACCGTGCCTTGGCCCGATGGGCTGAGATCCAGCTCGTCGGTTGGCTCGTCGGCGCCCGGACCGAGCGTGACTGGGCCGCTCAAGATGCCATTTGTAGCTGGATCGGTGTCATCGATACCGTTATCATCGTTATCGATGTCGTTATCAGCAAGCGGCTCTGTAGGTGTGCTGGAGTTGTAACCAGCCAGCGGGCCGCCGGGTGCGAAGTTCGATGGATCGATCTGAACCACATAGGTGTCGGCTAGCAAATTATCGAAGCGATAGTAACCGCCGTCGGCAGTTATGACTGTGTCCAGCGGGGTGGCGCTATCGGGCACACCATTACCATCGGCATCGAGGAACAGGCTAACCGATACGCCATCGACACCGACTTCAGTGCCATCGATCTGACCATTGTTGTTGGTGTCGAACCAGACGCGGTTGCCCAACGAGTATGGCAAGAACAGACCGAAGTCCAGTGTGGGGTCGTGGGTGGTTCCACTTGGGTCATCTACGCTCGCACCGTCGTTTGTGCTGCCGGGCTGCAGGCTGAAGCTGCCGCTGCTGATGCCCGTGCTGCTCGGATCGGGCGTGTCAACGCCGTTGTCGTTGTTGTTACCGCTGCTATTGCCCGTACTCGAAGTATAGCCCTCGAGCGGTCCGCCGGGCGCAAATTCACTGGGTGGAATACGCACGGTGTAGTCGTTGCTTGGCTGCAAGCCCAGGCCGTTCGGCACACCGTTGCTATCGGTCTGTTCATCGAACAGATAGGAACCATCGGGATTGGTGGTGGTCACCGCTACTAATGTGTCGCCATCGTAAAGTTCGACCCGCACGCCGCCTAGCGAATTGCCATCCTCACTGCCGTCGAGCACGCCGTTATTGTTCGTGTCAACCCAGAGTTGATCGCCAACCGTCAGGTGGAAGAAGCCGAAGTCCACCGTCATATTGGCCTGGGCATCAGGCAGGCCTTGGCCCGTCGGGCTAAGGTCAGACTCATTGAGCGGTTCATCAGCGATCGGCCCAAGCGTGACTGGGCCGCTCAAGATGCCGTTCGTAAGTGGATTAGCGTTATTAATACCGTTATCGTCGCTGTCTTGATCGTCATTAGGCGTTGCCGAGGTCGGCGTGCTCGAGTTGTAGCCAGCCAGCGGGCCGCCGGGTGCGAAGTTCGATGGATCGATCTGGACCACATAGGTATCGGCTGGCAAATCATCGAAGCGATAGTAACCGCCATCGGCAGTTGTGGCTGTTTGTAGCGGGGTAACGCTATCGGGCACACCATTGCCATCGCTATCGAGGAACAGATTGACTAAAACCCCATCGACACCAACTTCACCTGCCGAGATTAGTCCGTCGTTGTTGGTGTCGAACCAGACGCGGTTGCCCAAGCTGAACTCATCTGGTACGAAGCCGAAGTCATAGGTATGGTTGTTCTCACCAGCTTGGCCAGTGCTGAAAGTGACGCTCGAATAGCCCGCAAATAGCGTGGTATCGCCGTCCGAGTCGTGAACATCGCCAGCTGCACCGTTGTAATTGGGCGTTGTAGCCGCCAATCCGTTTAGCGCGCTTTGAGAGAGGTCGATACGGATCGAGTAGTTGCTCTCGGGCGTAAGGTCAGTCACGCCATAAATCGCGCTTGTGCTAGAGCTGCCGGGCGCCGATGAGAAGATATAGTTGCCATTGGCATCCGTCACAGCACTTGTGATCAAATTGCCTGCGCCGTCGTACAGCTCTACTGTTACGCCAGCGATCACCGGCTCGTCAGGATCTTGAATACCATTATTGTTGCTGTCGAGCCAAACACGGTTACCGATCTCAAGGGGTGCTTCATCACACAAGATCTCAAGGTCGCCAAGACCTTGGGCTTTACCTTGATAGGCTGGAGCCGAGCCGGTATACAACAGGTAGGTATGATCGGGGGCACCATTATTGTTGTTGTAGTAATTGATACCACCACTATAAATCGAAGCTGCCGCATCTTGGGCCGTAGTTGCAATTTGATTTCGTTGTAGGTGGATCGCAAGTCCACCTTGATTGGTCTCGTGGTGTGCTCCAGCAATAATTGTTTCTAGGTAGAATTCGCCACCGTCAGGCCCTTCATTATTGCCAGCGCCAGCACTAGTTAGCGGGCCAGCAGAGCCATTGGACTCTGCAACAAAGCCTAGATTCGGGTCCCGATAGACACGAATCATATCGCCGCCAGAGGAACCAGAATAGAGCCCGAAGTCAGAGGTTCCATAGTTTGCATACCCGATTTGGTAGCCCCAACGGTCAGCAAAGCCCAAAATCATGGAACCATCGACATCAAATTCGATATCCGTAAGCATCGGCTGCGGATAAACGTCCGAACCGAGACAAGTCACCCGTGAGCTAAACTGATCGGTCCAGGCATTCCACTGCTGGGCAATCGTTGTATTGGCACAAACATAGGTCGCCTGACCTCTGGTAAAGGTGAGCGGCATCTCAAAGACTTGGCTGAAGCTTGCATCGCTGGGATCAAACTCCAACACCACAGCCTTTAGTGCTGCATTACCACCCGTCGAACCATCACAAATCAGACCAATATAGACCTTATCGCGATAGAATTTTGTCGCAAACGGTCGTGCCGAGCTTCCTAGACAGTCTGAAGTCGGAATAGGATACGACTCGACATCGGCAGCCGTAGGATTATCTGTTGGCAAGCTGATCAGGGTCTTCTCATTAAGGTTGACCACATAGAGTCTCGACCCATCATCAGAAATATCGATGTCGCCCAGACCGATCTTGCCCACTGCATCGAATGCAGTTGGATCTTGATTAGGAGTAAAGGGAGCGCCTAATCCACGGGCGGCATTGCTGCCGATCGTGCCAAGATCGATGCCCGGTACTGTGGTAAGATCGATCAGCAGGCTGGGCGCGCCAGGAGTGGTATTAGCGTTAGGAATCTGATAGATCGCACCGATCCCATCTGGCCCTAAGCCAACATGGCGTCGCACAAAGGCCGAAGTGAAAAGGGTTTTCGATTGACGCGAGTAGGCGATGCCCCAAGTTGCCCCAGTATCTGCCTTGTTTGCAATTGAAGTAGGAGCAGGAGTTATCCCTGTATTATCGTAGTTGAAACGTAACATGCTCTGGGTTGGAGCGGTTGTGTTATTCGTTCCATTCACATGTACAGAGGTACAAAGTAGGGGATTATTTTGGCAGTAATCAGCAGGATGGTTAATGCCTAAATTAACGTTAGCGGAATTACCATCAGCTACAAACTGAACGGTACTGCCAGATCCGCTTCCTTGGGCACTCGGAAAGTAACCGTCGGGCAGATCGCTAAACTCGATACGATACGGTCCAGGCTCATTTATGTTCAGGCTGTAATCACCGTTATCGTTGGTAGATGCTGTTGCGAGCGCCGCACCGCTTGAATCATAGGCGGTCACTGTTACGCCAGCAACACCGATTTCGTGGGCGCCATCGTAAGCGCCATTGGCATTCAAGTCGCGGAAGACATTTCCGCTGATTTGGCTCGCCGCTTGTAGTCTATAGGGCAAAGCGACCGAGACCATAATCAAAAAAACACAGCTCAGGAGTATGGGCGAGAATGTTCGTAGACGAAAACCACGAGGGTTCATAAACGACTCCTTGATCGAATGGTGCAGCATGTAATATGGGCTTATACGGAAAGGAGTTATCGTTCAATCCCGTAAAAGGCACACGTATAGACGACCGCCTATGACGCTAGGCAGCTCAGTAAAGCGAAATATACGCTCCCTAATCAGGCCAAACATAACCAGCGCTTCGCTCACACCGCCTGCGATAAGCAGTTAGGTGGCGAAACTTGCTTATGTACGTGCTTGGGAGCAGCTCTACCAGTGGGTCGTGCTTACGTGGTGTTGGATGACACAGTCATTCTTAAATACGTTCTGTTCAGATGAACTAAATGCGCTGTCAAGCTAGAGATAGAAAGAGTGAGGAGGTTTATAAGCAGCGCTGAGCTGATCTGTGTCTTTATCAAGTCGTACTGGATCAGTATTGGTTGATCGACGATAAGATCTATGCTTTTGATAGCGATGGCAAAACCAAGCTCACTTTTATGCTGATCTATTGATCGTTATGTGTGATAATAAAGAACTACCGATCCAGTGAATGCTGCAAGGATAGTCGTTATATTGAGCGCAATTGATGCTATTGGGCCAACAGGGTTACCCTTCTATGGGCCATAAACGCTCACGCCTCTTCTTGTCGAAAACAAGCTCTCAATCTAGATTCAGAAAGAAGCAGCTTGTTAGCAAGAAGATACAAACACATCACTTCACAGAACTTCACATCAACGTATTCTCAAAAAACACATACCTCCTTCCTATTTCAGATCTCGTTCTTAAAAGCATGTAAAGCACAATCCTTCACCAATGACTATGCTCAAAATGACCCGTGCTACACAACAGATCGATGCATTGGATTGATGCATTGGATTATGGATTGAGCACTGTATTGCGACACTCAACAACGGATATGTTGAAAGAATGTCCAATACCGAAAGGTATCTCTGCTAGTAGCGTGTCTCAAAGCATTCGTACCTTTCAAGTATCGAAAAACCTACAGACGATAGTTTGAAAAAAACAATAATAGCTCTCCTAAGGGCTTTCTAGTGCTTATAAGCAGCCCTTGGTGTTAGGAGAAGTATCCTCCATATTTGGATGCGTCTGTATAAGTCCTTCGAAATAGGGAACCGCTATCGTTTAAAATTGGTTACGATAATTTGTTTTACTAATTTTATGCAATAAATGAATGTGTTTTGCTAATCAAAACAGACAGCCTCCAGCCTCAAATAGCTTGCTTCGAAGCAGTACAACTGTAAGTTATGCCAAGCATCGAACGATATATAGCTTTAGCGGAGACATCTCTACCTACCATTCGGTCTCAACCGCGTCCGCCTACGGCTACCAAATCGCCGCCCTTTCGAAGTGCAGACCAGCAGCATCGTGCTTGTGTTAGATTGGTCCGCTGCGAAGCCAATCAACCTAATCTTCGCCTCTTACAATGACAAACAGCGCTCAAACCTATGTTCGCTTAGCTCAAGCAGCGAATCTCTCTCTCAAAACTGCTGATCAAGACAAGCCCACTTCTGATGCAGCCCAGAGCGCGATAAAAAATGGCCCTGGACCGAGCCAATATGCCAAAAAACAGCTTAAAAAGACACAGTGTCTCGGTGCCTCAGTGGTGAAATAAAAAGTACCAAGAGTAAAGCTAAAGCGATCTATGGCGGAACCATTCAAGCATTGCAAAAGACAACTTAAAAAGACACAGTGTCTCGATGCCTCAGTGGTGAAGTAAAAAGCACCAAGAGTAAAGCTAAAGCGATCTATGGCGGAACCATTCAAGCATTGCAAAAGACAACTTAAAAAGACTCAGTGTCTTGATGCCTCAGTGGTGAAATAAAAAGCACCAAGAGTAAAGCTAAAGCGATCTATGGCGGAACCATTCAAGCATTGCAAAAGACAACTTAAAAAGACTCAGTGTCTCGGTGCCTCAGTGGTGAAGTAAAAAGCACCAAGAGTAAAGCTAAAGCGATCTATGGCGGAACCATTCAAGCATTGCAAAAGACAACTTAAAAAGACTCAGTGTCTCGGTGCCTCAGTGGTGAAATAAAAAGTCTTAGATGGTGAAAGCTAACAAACTAAGGCATCGTGCAAGCACGCCCGTTCGTAGTGCAAGACTCCCCAAGCGCTGTGCACTATGCCCAAAGCTCGAAACACTAACAGTAAGTGCTTAAAGCGAACCTCAACAATAAAAAAACAACCCCGATGTCTTGGAGAACATCGAGGCTGTTAGCTTAGAAGACAATGCCCTAACACTTAGCTCAAGCTTGCAGACCAGTTACTAACACCCGCAACTAGCCAGCAAGCTCTAACCAAATAGAGATTCCTTCTTTACTATCTTTCGTCTATCGCGTTTGTGCTCAAGTTGTCCTGCCTATCTTGTTCGAGCAACAGCTGGGTCAACCGGAACCAAAACAATGATCTATCACCATCTAGAGCAACTTTGAAAGAATGTCGGCGATTTTGAAAGCGGGGATTACAAGTTTTGGCAAAACGCTACCCAGATTGAGAGCAGCCTTTTTCAATCCCTCTACGCTCACAGTGAGCTTGGGTTTATCAAGCTGCTCTTTGCTAACAGCTTCTGCTGCATCTGTAGCTGACTTGATCATCTCCTTGGCGTCACTGCTCTGCTGTGCTGCTGGCTTCTGTAACTCCTCCATCAGCTCTTTAACGAGAGCTTGCAACTCTGTTTTGCTTGCAGCATCAAGATGGGGCGATGCATTAATCGATTGTTTCACGCCATCCAGATGAGATTTGATGTTAATATTCGAGTTGGAGACATCGCCAAATGTTATGCTGTCGCCAATCACCTTATTGCCAGCGACTTTATCGCCCATTATCTTATCGCCAGCAACATTATCGCCAGTATGAGAGCTGCCGCTAGCGTAGTGCACCCCTCCGCTCTGCTGATGGATCGCTCCATAGCTGTTGCCATTGATTGCCACCCCAACACGGGCATTCCCCCCAATATGTTGGTTATGAACCGATCCTCCAGCATCAGCTTGGCGCAGCGCTGCAATCTGGCCTTCGAGCCTAGTGACATCATCTTCCGCTAGTTTAATCAGCCTATCGGACGATGTAGGGTTTTTGCGTAGCTCGGCAAGCTCTTGTTTAGCCTTATCGAGTTTACTAGTTAAATAAGCGATCTCTTCTTGCCTGTTCATATATCACTCCTAATACAAAAGCTCGAAAGCGAGACACCATACTCTATAAGTTACAAATCGTACAAAAAGTTGCTTACCTTATCGCCATATCTCTACTTTTCAAACAGAAGCTTGCTTACCTTATACCGAATCTCTTTAAAAACAGGCGTTTTCGTAATGTAACAAAAACGAAAGGCTGAAGAAAGAGGTGTATGGGATTTGCACGATAGAGCGAAATCTCTGGCGATAAATATAGTTACCTTCTTCCTGTGCTGAAGGTCGAAAACACAAAGCCATCAGTCGGATTTGCTATTACCTAGGCTGGAACTCTTAGAGTGGGTGCTATGTTGTTGTAGAAATAAACTGTTGTAGGGATCGTTTTTTGTTCACAAGTTGTGTGATTAGGATGTTTATTGTAAACAAACGATCGAATATACAGAGCTTCAGACACGAGAGCTTGTGCAATCAAGCAGATCCATCTAACCATAACGAGCTTGCTCAAAACACGATCCATAAACCAGAGCATTTTTGACCCGAATCGTTACTAATAGAAATAGACCCTATCTGAGTAGCTAGCTTAGTTGCAAACCAGCGGAGCATGCCCTGATGAAATCGGACGAGAGCAAACTACTGCAAGCCGAGCTAGAACGACTGCGTAAGTTGTTAGAAAGCCAGTTAGCTTTGCAGGCGAGCGAGCAGGCTATCGCTGCTACCCGCCGCGCTATCGCCGATTGCATCGCAGCTTTGCGCAGCAACGGCATCGATGTTGACCCTGCAGCCGATGAGAAGCAAGCAAGAGCGACTCGCCAACATATATTGAACATCTCGGGCAATGCACAAGTAGTTAATGCTATATAAGGCGATTCTATGACCATGCGCAGCGTTTCGTTTTGAGGGGGTGTTAGGCGCAGGCATAGAAGCCTTTGTTTGTTGGGCGGGATGGTGATAGCCGAAGGCGGACGCGGTGAGGACCGAATGGGAGAATCGAGACCTCTCCGCCTGAGTGATAGAGCGATCAGGCAGGTTGCATTGGCTAGCATGCTGTGGCAAGCTCAAGCTACAACATGGCCTGAACAATGCTGAGGAGCTTGGCTTCGACAGACACAGCCAACATAGGTAGTTGACCTGACTGCAGAGCGCGAGCGCCCGGCAGTCAGGTGCTTAGAAGCTGAAACGCAGCGCCGTGTTCCTCGTGTGGTGAATGCGTTTGGCCTAGTCTTTTAGCTGGCCGTATTCGCGCAGCAGAGCCTGAACGCGATCGAGCGGCAGGGCCTCGACGGTGCGCCCGTTGTAGCCCGTTGTGGTCTGCGCCATACAGAGCGCGTTATAGATCGCCTCTTCGCTGGCTTCGATGGTGGCCTCGAACAGCGGCGAGATCAGAGCGTTGGGCAGCTCGGCGTAGCTGGCGATCTGGCTGCGTCGTTCGGCGGTGCGCCGCACACTCTCGGCCGTCGAGAAGGCGATCGCGTAGTCGCCCGAGCCATCGCTCATCGAAGCGCCGCTGCGAGCGAGGCCAGCCATAGCGCGCTTGGCCACGCGGCGCAGATTGCGATCGGAGAGCGGCGCATCGGTGGCCACAATCATCATAATCGAGCCGTCGGCGTCGCCCTTATCGAGCTGATCTTTGAGGTAGTAGTTGCCCAAACGCTGGCCAACCGGCACGCCCAAGATCTGCAGCACGCCGCCGAAGTTGGCTTGCACCAGCACTCCGACCGTCCAACCGCCCAGGGACTTGGGCAAACGGCGCGAACTGGTGCCGATTCCGCCCTTCCAATTGAAGCTAACCGTGCCGGTTCCCGCGCCCACACAGCCTTCCGCTACAGGGCCGGTGCTAGCATTCTTCAGCGCCTCCAAAATGATCTCGGCGGTCAGCGCGCGCGCCCGAATATCGTTCAGCACGCTGTCGTTGGTCTCGCCAACGACCATATTGACCGAGCGAACCTCTTCGTTGCCAGCCTGCGCAAGCGTCCAATCGAGCAGCGCATCGGCGGCGCGCGGCACGGCCATCGTGTTGGTGAGCAGAATCGGCGTCTCTAGCTCGCCAAGCTCTTCGATCTGCGAGACGCCCATCAGTTTGCCGTAGCCATTGGCGACGAACAGGCCAGCGGGCACGCGCTCTTGGTAGAGATTGCCGCCGTGGGGCAGGATCGCGGTCGCGCCAGTGCGGATATTGTCGCCTTCCACAAGCGTTACGTGTCCGACCCGCACGCCCGCTACATCGGTGATGGCGTTCAGCGGCCCAGTGGGCAGAATGCCCGGCGCGATCCCCAGCTCGCGGGCGCGCATACGAGGCTCATTTGAGGTGATTGTATCGCTCATACTCTTCTCTAGGTGTTGCCAGAAACGCTATCGATCTTGCCAAAAATCTCGACCAACTTAGCATGGACTTCGGCGGGCAGCGGCGGACGCATAATCGACTCGATGTTTTGCTGTAGGTGAGCGACTCGACCGGTGCCGCTCAGCACCACGTCGATGCCGGGCTCGGCGCGGCAGAAGCGATAGGCCGCATCGGGAATGCTTTGGGCGGCTTCGAGCACAAAGCCGAGCGGATCGTTGACATCGATGATCTCTGGGCTGAGCTCGCCGCTGGCCAAGAGCGCATCGATGACTTTGCGCAGATTCTCGGGGCTGTTGAGGGCATCGCGCACCGCGAACATGCAGAGCACGCCGATCTGGCGGGCTTGGGTCTCCTTGAGCACGAGCTGGCGTGCCGACTGGTTGAGGATGTTAAAACCGACCATCACCACATCCCACAGGTCGCTCTGCACCGCGCGCGAAAGCATAGTGTGGCGGGTATCGAAGCCGAAGGCCTCGGTGATGCCCAAAAAGCGGATCTTGCCTTGATCGCGCAGCTTCTGCAAGGCCGGAACCAGCTCGCTCACGGCGTAGTCGTAGTCTTCGTTGCGCACCCCGTGCAAGTGGTAGATATCGAGATAGTCGGTCTGCAAGCGCTTCAGGCTCGCTTCTAGACCCGCGATCAGTTCGTCGCCGCCGATCAGACGGCCGTCGTATTTGATGGTCTTTTTGCTCGACAGCACGATCTGGGCGCGTTCGCTGGAGCGCAGCCCTTCGCCGACCAGCTCTTCGGTGCCATAGATCTCGGCGGTATCGAAGAAGTTGACGCCCGCATCTAGCGCATGGCGAATAATCGCCAAAGAATCCTCACGAGCCACGCCCGTCTGCATACCTAAACGGCTATGTCCACCCGCTCCCAGACCGAGCACACTAACGCGCAGTCCGGTTTTTCCGAGTTGTGTGTAGTCCATGCTCCACTCCTTAGCTTAGCCCTTGGGCTACTTTTGTTTGCAACTCGATTGTAATACGGAATTAGCCTAGCTATGCGGCTAACTATGCACGAGAGGGGTTATTTGAGGGGAAAACATATGCCTTGTTATGTGATACGACATCCTGTTGCTTACTTCAACACTTTGGCGGAAAGGTCTCTAGCCCAAAGAAGGCTGATAGCGCGTCCGCCTACGGCTATCAACCGGTTGTACACTACATGCGGCTGCTAGTGGTGTGCTCCGAGATCTCCGAAAATAGAACGAGCCTAGCACAGCGCTAGACTCGTTTTATCTTGAATTGGAGAGACTTTTTAATGTTTATCTTGGACCCACATGCCTAACTGCCCGTCAGCGATCCGTTGGGTCGCGCCGCTGTTTACATCGAGCAGATAGATGCCATCGCTTGCGGCATAGGTGATAAAGCGACTATCGGCAGACCAAAGCGTCATTGTGTGGGCATAAGCATCGAAAAAGTTCAGAACTTGAATAAACGACGACGATGGGGTGAAACTGATATGATCGCTGATGCGATTGTTACTGAGCGTGACCGTATGCCAAGTGTGGCGGGTGTTTTGGTCGCTGTCTGACTCGCGGGTCAGATAGGCGATCTGCTCACCGTTAGGCGCCCAGAAGAAGGCCACCACCCGTTCATATGGCCGCGAGATCACCTGTTTGTTGCCGTTGCGCCCGTCGACCAGCGTTAGGGAACCAAAGCGCTCTTCATCTAGTTGTAGCGGAATATAGGCGATTTGGTCGTTGATGGGTGAGCGCGAGAAGAAGAAGAGAGCGCTTTCTTCGCGCGCTAAGGCCATGATACCACTGCCGTCTGTTTTGGCTCGAATCAAGATATTGTCTTGGGTTTTAGTCAGCGCTTTGCTCTGTTTAAACTGTTGTTGCTCGACATAAAAGACTTGGCTTCCATCGGCAGTCCAGGCCGGTGCCTGAAAGAGGCCGGGCGTGTTGCTGAGGGTATTGGCCCGCTCATCGAGCACTGAGAAGACCTCAACGCGGCTCGAATCAAATAAACCGCCATCGACATGTAAGAGCAATGCACGGCTATCGGGTGTCCAAGCGAAATAGGCGCCAGACTTGGCTTGAGCGACTAATTTGGCTGGTTGTGAGCCGTCGCTCGGAATCACAAATACATCGAAGTCGTTTGAGTTCGTTGGAGTAAGGAACGAAATATAGTTTCCATCGGGCGACCAACTCATATAGAACAGGCGCTGCGATTGAGGAATGCTAAACAGTTCAACGCTTCTACCATCCTTTAGCGAATAGGTGACTAAGTGGGTTCCGCTGCTATTTACAGTTGTATACGCGATGCGTGAGCCATCGGGCGAGGGTGCCGGATAGAGTAAGCCCTTGCTGCTAGCTTCTTGTGATACGAGTGTTGAGCGCCCATTGAGACTGTACAGGGATAGATCGGTATCGGCGAGAACTAGAATCTGGCCTTCTTCGTGATGTAAGCGTGCTGCAAACCAAAGAAGCGAGCCAACAGTTCCAGAAATAAGTGCAATGATAATAACGGATAATGCCATCAGCACAAGCAGGAAGCGATGGGCGTTCATCGTCAACCCTTTCAAGTGTGATTATGTTGGATAGGAAGCAGGGAAACAACGTGTTGGTAGTAAGCTTATATTTAGTATACCACTCGGAAGATGACAAATCAGTAGGAAGCAATTCCTATTTCGGCCATCATCAGTAAGCACTCGGTTACGGTTAGGTAACGGAGAAAATTTCTGCTTTCTAAGCGTTAAAAAACTCGAAAAACTACTAGAGTTTATAGGTTAGCATTTTGTCATCTTTGGATTGAAAAGCCCTCGTTAAGTGGCGTTATTCTCAACGATATTGTTATCTTATCGAGGTTATTTAATGTTGCATTCTCTTCGTTCTTTGCGTCGTAGTCGAAACCTGACATTTCAAGATCTTGCATCATTAACTGGTATTCCGGTTCGTTTGTTAGCTGAAGCCGAATATGATTTACGCAAACTTAGCAGTTACGAGCGTTTTCAACTGGCTCTGATCTTTGGGGTAGACGAGAAGGATTTTGTTTCAGAACGGCCCGAAGTGAGCTTTCAGCGCAACCCTGTGAGTCGCACTGTGCGCCAGAGCATGGTCATTGGAGTCTTGGCGACTACGCTGCTTAGCAGTGCTTTACGATCGCAGAGCTTTGCAGCGGAGGGAGCTTCCAATGCTTCGACAGTGCCTAAGCAAGCGATCGAGTACAATCTGAGCTCGCTCACCGATCCTACCTTCAAGGAGCAGCTAGCTGCTCACTTAACTCCTAGTCCGCTCCCCACCCAAGCGCAGCCTGTAGCGATCAATACACCGTCGCTTAGCAGCAGCCCAACCGCGAGCCTTGCTGCGACACTTGAACCAGAGCTAACGGTCAGTGTCACCCCGGAAGCGACCGCTCAGCCTGCGCCGCGTTTTTGGCTCAGCGAAGCGGGGCCGGTGGGCTGCCCGCTCGATGGGCTGGGGGCTAATATTGTGGTGAACCAAGGCTATGGGGTGGGCACCCACGCCCCGGCCGAGACGATGGGAGGTATCGACCTTGCGATCGACCGTGATGGCGACGGCAGAAGCGAGGATGATGCCACGCTCTATGCGACGGTGCTGGCGACCCATAACGGCATAGTGCAGATCGATAGCGATACATGGCCCGCTGGGAACCATATCTGGGTAATCGATCAGCATACAGGTTGGCGCACGGGCTACGCCCATCTGCACAGTTATCTGGTCGAGCAGGGTAGCTATGTCGAGGCAGGAACACCGATCGCTTTGGTGGGACTAACAGGTTACACCACAGGCCCACATCTGCACTATCACGTTTGGCACGGCGACACCAACGTCGATCCGACCGGCTTGGTTGGTGTCTGCCGCAATTTGGAGAGTTGATTGAACTTGACATAAAGGTTGATGTTTATACCAAATCCGTTGAAAGCCTTGCGCTCTTGTGATACGAAATCCGGTTACACTCTTCGTGGCCTCCAACAGATTTGATAGCAGGCCTGCACGCTTGCACAGCTTTTCAGGGGGCGCTTGGGCGCAGGCAGACAAGCAGCCGAATGTTTGGCAAGGATGTTGATAGCCGAAGGCGGACGCGCTAGAAGCCGAATGGAAGGTTGAGACTACTCCGCCAACTAATGAAGCGCCTGAAGTGAACAAGCGGATTGGATATGGCGCAGAAAGACAACAATGGGGAAAAATGTATGAGCTTTCGCGCTGTCGCGAAAGCCCATACAACAAAAAGAGTCAAGTTCCATTCTGCCGAAGGCCAAAAGTAATTAGCCTTCAAGATGGGCCAAGAAGTGTTTCATAAACTCTTCTGGGCGCTCGATATAGGGGGTGTGGCCGGTTTCGGGGAAGACCACCTCTTGGTAGCTACCGCCGTTGGCTGCGTAGCGCTCGAGCACTGCTCGGGTCTGGCTGACCATAGGCTGAGGCGGGTAGACATCGTTGCCGGGCCAGCCCGGAATAGCGCCTAAGGCGCCCAAGGTGCCGAAATCGAACAGCGAGTTGTCGGAGACGATCTGGTCGTCGGCGCCGCGTACCCAGAGGATGGGCGGCCTGGGATCGACGTTGACAAAGCGTTCGACGCTATCGCCGATGTAGCGCCGCGACATAGCATTAACAGGCCCGAATTTACCCGGCGCAACGCCCGGCCAATTGGGAGAGCTCTCGAAGTCGCCCGGGTACTTCTGGGGCCCAACTTTTTCGCTCAATACCGAAGAGAGCAAATCTTCCTCGCGGGCGGGCACAAAGGGCGGCTTCCAATAAAAAGAGTTCATAACCACACGTGGCGAAGCTTGCGGATTGTCGCTGCTGCGGTCGCCTTCGCCCATAAGGCGCGCGAATTCGGGGTTGACCGTGCCGCCACCCGAGCCTGCGCAGTCATCCCAACAGGGCTGACCGTCGAGACCCTTGCTGCCGCCGAAGCCGTAGGGCGAACCCGGTGCGACCAGCGTTAGGCTACGAATGCGAGTCGCCGCGGCTGGTAACAAGCTGAAGAGCAGTGCGCCGCCCAGCGAGTGCCCGACCACATGGTAGCGTTCGATCCCGAGCGCTTCGGTGAGCGCAACGATATCATCGACCCAATCGCCGAAGCCGCGAGTTGCATCGATCAGCAGGTCTTCGGTATCACCGTAACCGCGTAGGTCAGGGGCGATGGCGCGGTATTTGTCGGGCAAAGCGAGCATAGTCTCTTCCCAAAAAGTGGAGGATGAAGCGTTACCGTGGATAAAGAGCACAGGAATGCCAAAGTCTGGCCCGCTTTGCAGGGTATGAACCTTCAGGCGGGCAGTTTCTACCATAACCGAACGAATCCCAGGCAAGGTAGGAATACTGCTCATGCGTTACTCCTCTTCGAGTAAAAAGAAAGCTTGTTGTTGGGTATAGGACAATTATAACAGATCAGTATTTGCGAAAATTAATAAATGCGGGGTATTGACCTTTTTGCCAAGCAAACGGCATATTGCGTTGAACTTTAGGTGCTGGAGCAGGAGGCCAACGGTCTGCTTGGCGCAATGCTGCGAATAGAAAACGCCTGTGACAAGCTGGAGCCACAGGCGTACGGTTTTGTGCTGTTTAGGGGCGGGTGGGCGTACCGTCGGGTAGGCGGGCCACTGTCCAAGCATCGAGGAAGTCGCTGCAGGGATACTTAGCCGCTTTCTCTTCGTCGATATCGATGCCCAAGCCCGGCTTGTCGTTGGGGTACATAAAGCCGTCGCGCACTTCGGGGCAGCCTGGGAAGACCTCTTGGAGCGCTTCCGAGAAGCCGCTGAACTCTTGAATGCCGAAGTTGGCGCAGGTCAGGTCGAGGTGCAGGTTGGCGGCGTGACCCACTGGCGAGACATCGCCTGGACCGTGCCAAGCGGTGCGCACGCTGTAGAGCTCGCAGAAGCTCGCCATCTTGCGCGCGGGCGTGATGCCGCCGATATCGCTGATATGGACGCGGATAAAGTCGATCAAGCCCTCGGCGACCAAGGGCATCCATTCACGTTGGTTTACAAACAGCTCGCCCATAGCGATCGGCGTGATGCTCTGCTGGCGCAAGAGCCGGAACCAATCGGTCTGTTCGGGAGCGAGCGGGTCTTCCAAAAAGAAGAGCTGATAGGGTTCGACTGCGCGCGCCAGCCAGATCGCTTGGGAAGGCTGTAGGCGTTCGTGGATATCGTGGAGCAGCTCGACTTCGAAGCCGACCTTTGAGCGCACATGCTCAAGCATGGGCGGCACGCTGCGGGCGTAGCGAACCGGATCGTAATAGGCTCCCGGTTGTGCCCCTTCAGGAGTGTGTAACTTGTGTCCTTTGCCGCCATAGCCGCCTAATTGGCAGCGAATGTAGCGATAACCCTGCTCCTTGAGGGCGATTACATTTTCGGCGACCTCTTCGGGCGAGTTGCCGTCGGCGTGGCGATAGACAGCAGCGGCTTCGCGGCATTTGCCGCCCAACAGTTGGTAGAGCGGCATATTGGCCAGCTTGCCTTTGATGTCCCAGAGCGCCATATCGATGCCTGAGATAGCGTTATTCAAGACCGGCCCATTGCGCCAGTAGCTGTTGACGTGTGAGGTCTGCCAGATGTCTTCGATGCGTTGAACGTCTTTCCCGATCACAAAGGGTTTGAGGTGGGTTTCGATGGCGGCTGCAACAGCGGCATAACGTTGGGTAAATGTGGCGCAACCCAGACCATACAGGCCCGGCTCGGAAGTCTCGACCTTTACCACAACGAGGCGGCTTCCTGCGGGTGCAGTGAGAATAGTTTTGACATTGGTGATTGTGATAGGAGCCATGGTTTCTGCTTTCCGTATAAACGATATACCACCATTGGTAGGTGAGAAACGCGCTCCTATCATACCGCAGAAATCCCAGCCATATGCTGCCTAACTCATAACAGCTTCGATTGCTAGCTTTCTGTTTTGACCTTCGGCTGAGTGGAATATGACTTTTTTTGCGTTTTTGTTTTTCCTCGTGCGAGTATGCGAGTCTTGAAACGGAACAGTACGGTCGAGGTTTGCACGGCCTTGCACCCTTCTCCCGCAATGCGGGAGCTATGCATTAGCCAAAAGTCGTGTCGGCAGCAACAGGCGATCGTTCGCATACCATCGCGGGAGTATCCTTGAGAGCACAGAAGAGCTTGTATGCGATTTCGCTACGCGAAATCGCATACAAGCTCAACATTCACCCCCCTCGCCCGCAGTGCGGGAGAGGGGGCCGGGGGGTGAGGGCAGATAACGCTGACCGTATGTCGATTTGTGGCTAATGTACAGCATTGCGGGAGAAGGGCCGGGGATGAGGGCAAGCTAGCCCTGTTTGATAGCCGGAGGTGGACGCGGTTTGGGCCGGATGGAAGGGCGAAACTAGGCCGCCAGATCGGAAGCAATCGAGCGGATTTGGGCTTGTTTTGTTGGCATAGAAGATGCAATCACGATTGAAGTTGGACCTGTTTGGCGGGCTGGTTTTGGAAGGTGTTTGCCCAAAAAGCGCAACGGATGACCATTTTGTTTTGCTCATTGTGCTGAACTCTTGCAAACTTTGAACAGATTGCTACTTGACAATTTGGGATGCCTAAGTTAAGATGGCGATTGTTAACAACTGAAGAGTGCAGCGCTTATCCAGAGAGGTGGAGGGACCGGCCCGATGAAACCTCGGCAACCGATATAGACACGGTTCTTAGTACGTTGTCTATGGCACGGTGCCAATTCCGGCAGCGAAAACTGGAAGATGAGCGGCGAGTCTGGATACTGGCCCTTTTCATCACCATGAGCATTTCATGGATAATGGAAAGGGTGTTGTGTTTAGACCTCAAAACGTCCCTCATCGCGCATGGCGAGAGGGGTTTTTTGTTTCTGCATTTGGCGTTGCGCTTCAGGGTTACCCGGCTTTCTTGCAATGATTGAAAACGTATGGAGAAAAGGTCATGCCGTACACCCTCGGTGAAACGCCCTTAGTTCGTTTGGACACGGTTGTTGGTGGATTGGTTGAAGTGCCGCTTTTGGATGGTCGAACCGTTAACCCGATCAATCTCGATAATGCAGCAAGCACACCCGCGCTGCGCCCCATTCAAGAGAAAGTCAACGAACTGCTCGAATGGTATAGCAGTGTACACCGAGGAACTGGTTTCAAATCGCAACTCTGCACGCGCCTATACGAAGAAGCGCGCGAAGTTGTTGGCAGTTTTGTGGGTGCGCGTCCTGGCCAGCACACCACGATCTTTGTGAAACATACGACTGAGGGTATTAACAAACTCTCGAAGCGCTTACGATTTAACGCGGGCGACGTTGTTATCACCAGCGAAATCGAGCATCACGCTAACGATCTTCCTTGGCGACAGGTCGCCAAAGTTGTCTATATTCGCTCGCACGATGACGGCTCGCTCGACGAAAACCACCTCCGCGAACTGTTGAAAGAGAATGCTGGTCGCGTGCGTTTGGTCGCTGTAACGGGCGGCAGCAATGTTACCGGCACCATTCCCAACATTCATCGCATCGCCGAACTCGCTCACGCCGCTGGCGCGCAGATCTCGGTCGATGCGGCCCAGCTCGCTCCCCACCGCAAGATCGATATCGGCGATCTCAGTGATCCCGCACACATCGACTATGTGATCTTCTCGGGCCACAAAATGTATGCACCTTTTGGCGGCGGTGCGATCGTTGGTCGCGCCGATACTTTCGCCGAGGGAGCGCCCGATGTAGTCGGCGGCGGCACAGTTGCGAGCGTCACCTCTGATTCGGTCGAGTGGATCAGCGGCCCCGATCGCGATGAGGCTGGCTCGCCCAATATCATCGGCGCTTTTGCCTTGGCGGCGGCTGTTAACGTGCTGCAAACCATCGGGCTCGATGCGGTTGCCGAGCACGAGGCTCATCTGACCGCCTATGCGCTCCAGCGCCTGCAAGAGGTGCCCGGAATCTGTATCCATGGCGATCAGAACCCCGAAAACGCTCACAACCGCTTGGGCGTGATACCTTTCGGCATCAACGGCGTAGACCACCGCTTGATCGCAGCCGTTCTGAGCTACGAGTACGGCATCGCCGTTCGAGCCGGTTCCTTCTGCGCTCAGCCCTATGTGCGCCGTCTGCTGAACATCGATTGCAACGCCGAGGTGAGCTGCGACGCCGACGATAGCGACAAGCCGGCGCCAGCCAGCGGCTTGGTACGCATCAGCTTCGGCATCTATAACACGATCGCCGATGTCGATGCAGTTGTCGATGCCTTGATTGCGATCGCGAAGGGCGACTACAAGGGCCGCTACGTGGTCGATCCTCACGGCGGCTTCCGCCCCGATTCGTGGCAGGTCAATGTGCTCGACTACGCCTCGATCGCGCCTTCGTTCGCGCCCAGCCTCTAACAAGAGCTTTCAACCTATCTACAAAAAGACGGACATCATAAACGGTGTTCGTCTTTTTTGTTTGCGGCGAGCTCTTTCCCTCCCATACATTCTCTGGCGCGTCCGCCTTCGGCTACAACCTTCCCATCCTCCCATTCGGCCGATCGCCTCGCAGCTCGCGCTGCGACCAGCTTGCTGCACCCAGCAAGCTGGATTTTTGTTTGCCGCCTCTCTGCTACAATTCCGCATTCTCAGATTCGGCTGTTCTCACTTGCAAGCGAGCGATCTAGTGGTAGTATAGGCATATCCCCGGTAGGTATTCCATATAACGTGCAGTGCTTTCCATTCAATGATTGAGGAGAATGCAGCGATGACGTTGCTTGATTCACATTTGACCCTCACCAGTAATGGCTTTACACTCGCATCCACACCCGATCGACTTGGCCGTCTGGTTCCGACCGATCCGAACTTGCCCTATGCCGAATTGCGCGAACAGTATCAAGCCCAAGGCTATCTTTGGTTGAAAGGTATTCTCGACCGCGATGCTGTGCTCGATTTTCGTCGCCGCTTTTTTAGTGCTATGGCAGAGGCGGGCCTGATCGCTGAAGGCAGCGATCCTGTTGATGGTATCTATGCTGGGCAAGGCGAAGATCGCCAAATCGTGCATAAGGTCTTGTTAGAGAGTGTGCGATGGGCCGCCTACGAGGCTTTTTGTTTGGCCGAGCCGATTGTGCGCTTCTACGAGAACTTTCTTGAGGGTCCAACCTATCTCCACAAACGCAAACTGCTGCGCCATGTGCTTCCCGGCCCGTATGGCGCTACGGGCGCGCACTACGATCTGGTCTACCTACGCGGAGGCACCGACCGAATCTGCACTAGTTGGATTCCGATCGGCGATACGCCTGTTGAGATGGGCGGGCTGATCTATTTGGAAGGCTCTGACCCGTGGGCGCGCCAGATGGAACAGGAATTCAACCAACGCAACGCTCACCTTCCACGCGAAGAGCGTATCAGCGCCTTTAAAGATTCGATGTACGGCGGTTGGCTTACCAAAGACCTGCCCAGCTTGGCCGATCGAATCAATAGCCGTTGGTTAATTGCCGACTATGAAGCGGGCGATATGATGGTTCATAGCCCCTACATCATTCATGCCGCGACAACAAACGAATCGGCAGAGGGCCGTATTCGCCTCTCTACCGATATTCGTTATCAACTGATTCGCGATGAGATCGATGTGCGCTGGGCTAATCACTGGTCCTTCGACGATATGCTCTAGCTTGTAGGTTGATAGTGGGGATCTTTTGCCGCTCGGCGGAATATCCCCATTTGTTGATCTAGAGCTGATAGCGCTGCATAACCGGGATAATCGCTCGTTGCGAGAGCCAACTAAGCAATTGCCACGCGATTCGGCGTTGCGGCTTAAGATGGCGATTATAGACCAAGCTGTACTCTACAAAGGCTTCAGCACCGCGCAAACGCTTGAACCTTGCTGCTCCTGAGCTAAGGTGCAATAAGCAGCCTCGTTCGCTGGCTTGACAGAGCATATTGAACATCAACAGACGATAGAGCCCTTCTTTCTGCGAGACCGAGCGCTCATAGCCAACCAAGGGTGCCGTTATCACGCCATGCTGTTCAATAACCCCCAATAAACCATCGATACGCGCATCGCGCTCAAGGGCTGCGATCCTCAACCATTCTCCTGCCAGCGCCTGTTCGATGAAATCTCGCGTAAATTGCGGGTTGTAGTACGAATACTTATCAAGATAGAGCTGATTGTACAGGTCAAGCAAACGTTCGCTTTCGTTTGGGCCTAAAGAAGCGTGTCTGCGCCAGCGGTAGCTGCTTTTGGCGGCTAGGCGCCGGTCGTTGCCGTAGCTGTTGTGGCGGCGGAAGCTGCCATCGCGTGGGTCGAGCAGGTAGACTTGGCGACTAAAGGCCTTGAGAAAGCCTAAAGCTTCTAGCTCATCGATGATCGGGGCGTTCATGCCCTCGTTGAGCGAACGAAAGACGATCGTATGATCGGGGAAGCGCTGCACGAGGCTGCGCTTGATCTCCATCAGCGTCTCGCGCGAGAGCTCGGGGTAGAGGTTGGTCGAGAGCATCCAGTTGTTGACGTACACGATCCGCTCGATCTGGCTGAGCCGAAAGATCGGGCGCAGAGCGCTCAGGATCGGCGGTACCACACGGCGCAAAAGTGGCTGTTGGGCCAGCTCCAGCGCGACCTCTTGGCGGGCATAGTCGATGTAATGGCTGGTCGGCGAACAGACGTAGCTGCTCGCTTCCTTAGGCTCTCGATCGACGATCGCCAAGGGAAGCGCGCCCTCAGGCACGATCAGCAGCTGAACTTCGGCCGAGGCATTGGCCACAAAGCGCTTAACCCCTTGCTCTACCAGTGCGTTCAACATCGAACGCATCGGCGCTGGGATATGCTTAGGCCACTCTAGCTCATGCAAGTTGTGTCGTGAATAGATCTGCATCGCCGTTCCATTCTATGTCGTCGGTGGTGGCAGCGAAGATACTGATACCTTTGCGCCGCGCCAAGCGCAGGAAATACCACAAGAGCGAGATTTGGCTTGCATACGGCTGTGGGTCGTCGCTGCGCCAGATCACATCGCGGCGCCTGAGGGCTTGTTTGAGTGCCATGCGCGCCTCTCGCGAGAACTTTTTCTGAAACAGTTGCCTAAAGAGCGCGGGAATGACCGCTAAACTGAGCTGGCGCTCTGTACCGGCTGGCTCGAGCCAATCGCCTTTGTTATGCACGATCGCTTCGGCCAAGCGGCTCGGCTCCATCAGATGGACTGCGCTGGTTGTGCGCGGATTGCATTCCAACACGACAAGCTCGTTGTCCGACGTACGAATGAAATCGAGCGAGAGCTGCCCGCTGTAGCCCTTACTCACCAGTTTCTGCGCGATCTCTAGGCTCTCACGCCCATCGACGCTTTGGAAAGCGCTGCCCGCACCACCTTGGGCGCTCACGGGGATGCGATAAGCGCAGTGGGCGCGGATCACACCCTCATGTACGACGCTGTAGCTGCACTCGTTTACGCCAGCGATGAACTCTTGAAGCAACCAAGGCTGCTCTTGGCTCGCTCGGCAATCCTCGAGCGTTAGGCTGTTTTGCGGCAGGCAGTTGCTGATGATCGTTTGTGAAAAGCGCGAAAAGGCCGGTTTGAGCAGATAGCGCGGGAAATCTGGCAAGGCTGCGTACAGCTCTTGGCGCGAATGCAGCTCGCGGGTGCGCGGCGTGCGGATACCTAGCGAGGCTGCGTAGCGCTGGAATTCGCCTTTGTGGTGCCAGCGCCATAGCTCGCTCAGCGCTTCGCACCAGACCCGGCAGTAGCGGCTGAGCGCTGTGTGCCAGGCCGCCACATAAAAAACCTCTTCGCAGGTCGGAATGAGCAGATCGATCTTCTCTTGTTGGACAAACTCGAGCAGGCTCTCTCCAAAAGCCGTTCGTTCATAGCGGGCTGGCGGCAGCCGATGATAGCCTTGAGCGAAGCGTGAGCTGCCCGCTAAGCTGATTGGTAGACTATCTGCACACCAAACCTGATGGCCAGATTGAGCAAGCAGGCGAACCAATTCGAGGGCGACGGGAGCGCGTGCTCCGGTGATTAAGATGCGCATAACGACGTAAAAACCTGTTTATCTCAATGTTGAACGATACCAACGTGTTTGGCCGACCGCTGGTAGTTGCCACCTTTCAAATCTACCATGCTGCCAAACCAGCCAGTGTGCTTGCTCGACCTCAAGCGCCTGTTTAAAGCGAAACTGAACCCTGTTTGGGCGTCGATCGCGCGTTTGGCCTTGAATGGTGATAATCACTCGCTCGAGCTCGATCTCTTGCTGAAGCTGCAGCGGATGCCATTCTGCGCGAAAGACCCAGTCGTAGCCCGACAAAAAACCTGCGGGCTTTTCAACGATCAGGCTGGAGAGGTCGCTGCGCGTGACTTTGAGATCGCCCAGCCCGACCCAGAACAAGAGCCGATTGGCGGGCAGGGCCAAGCTGGCGAGCAGGAGCGCTAAGGGCATCTCGCTGGCCCAAAAGCGCGCCCGGGCATCGCTGTGTAGCAGCGGCAAGAAGAGCTTGTATAAGCCTGCGAGCAGCAGCAGCACAAGCAGCCAGATCGCCCAACGCCAGAGCGGCGGCAGGAACAGCAGGCTCTCCGAGGGGAGCTGAAGCCACTGGCCGCAGCTGTGCAGATGCATCAGCGGCGTCTGCTCGGGCCAGATCTGCTGGTCGCGCCAATGAGTGAAGACGCTTAATGGTCGCCAAAAAGCGTTGCGTGCGTTGGGCAATGTCCACCAAGCGAGCTCGCCCCGATTGATGCGCGCTTGGGCCTTGACGGGGTCGCCTTCGAGAAAGACGAAGAACGTTTGGCTGGCTGCAACGAGCCCATCGATGCCCGGCCGTTCTTCCAGCAGCTTGGCTTGCAGGTAGTCATCGAAGCTCAGCCCAGTCCAGAGCGCTAATGATGCCGCTCTGTTTGCCTTCCAAGCAGTGCGCTTCGGCACGGTCGCCCGTGAACAACGTGGGTATGGGTGCCGTCCAGAAAGTTTTCTAGCGCGTCGATCAGCTTAGCTTGCAGCTGAAATTGGTGGCTGATCCGTTTGAATCCAGTTGTCGGCGGAGGAATCGTGGGAGCTGTTTGGACGGGCGCCAGCGAGGCCCAGACGAAACCACCCTGCTCGTGAACGGCGTAGGCTTGGATATCGCGGGTGTGGTGCAGGCTCTGTTGGCAGAGCCCGGGGAATAAATCGGCAGGTTCCCGAGCGATCGAAGCGCCAGCCATGATAAGGGCAAACAAGCTGACCGTCGGCGAGCCAGCCTTTGGAAAGCGGCGCATTGCGATGCGAGCAGCGGTCGATCAAAACGGCGGCCCTCCCTTGTTCGTCGCGCAAAAGCACCAGCGCTTGGCCGAGCAGGCTGCGAGCGAGCGGTTTGCGTTGCAGCTCGCGCGATTCGCAAACGACGAACCAAGAATGTCGAAAGAAAGCTGGTATTTGCATACGATTGCTAGAGTTTGGATCACGCTTTTATATCACATCGCTAGTTCACTTCACGTGGCGCATTATGTTGGCGGAGAGGGCAGTACCTTCCATTCGGCTTCTAGCGCGTCCGCCTCCGGCTATCAACAGGTAGCTCACTACATTCGGCTGCTCGCCTGCCTGCTGCCAAGCGCCCTCTGAAAAGCCAAAAGCAACCGTGTGGGTTTGTTATCTAATCTACCGAAGGCCGAAATATAACCTGTTCAACCGGATTTCGGATTACAACTGGGCTATTTGCTCGATGCGCACCAAGGCTTCCTTCACGCTAGGAAGCGCTGCATATTCGGCTTGAAGCTGTTGGGCCGCCTGTCGATAGCTTGGCTCGCGCAGAACTGTCTGACACGCGGCGGCGATCTGCTCTGGCGTAACCGTGAGCCCATCGAGCGTGATCGCTAGGCCGAGCGCCTCGCAGCGTTGGGCGTTAAGCGGCTGGTCGGCTCCCAGCGGCAAGAGCACCATCGGCAGCCCGTGGCTGAGCGCGCCCATAACGCTGCCCGAGCCCGCGTGCGAGACGACCGCTTGGGCGTAGGGCAGAATAGCGTCTTGGGGGATAAACTGCTCGATCTGCACATTGCTCGGCTGCGGCCCGAAGCGCTTGGGGTCGATCTCGTTGCCGACCGTGACCAGCAGTTCGATCTCTAACTCGCGCAAGCCTGCGATCATACGTTGGAAGAGATCGCCCGACTCGAGCGGAAAGACCGTGCCGAGCGTGAGATAGACCAAGGGCGCACGATGTGTGTGCGAGGCCCATTCGGGCTTGCCAGTCCGTCGTTGAGCAGTGCTGTTGCGAAAAGCGAAGGAGCGATCTGCGAGAGGGAAGGCGGGATCGCGGAACCTGGCAGGGAAGGGCGAGAGCGTCAGATAACGATCGCGACTGCTCAGCTCAGGATCGGGGGCGAGGCCATATTCGGCCCGAACCGCGTCGAGATGGGGCGCGACTAGCTTAGGCACCACCAGCGCGCCTGAGGCGATCACCAGCACGCAGACGTGTTTCATGCCGAGCGCTTCAGCCGCGACCATCGCACCGAAGTCGGTCTCTTCCCAAACCACCAGATCGGGCCGCCATTCACGATAGATCTCAACAAGCTCTTGCGCCCGCTCGCGCGCGATCCGCCCCGCAAAGGCTTGGCCGACGAGGCGGCGTTCGTCTTCGATATCGAAGGCGACCAGCGGGCGCTCGACGGGTGTTAGTCCTCGATCGTTCCCCGCCCGAAAACAGCTGAAACCGAGCTTTTCGACCTTGTTCTGCATCCATGGGCGCCCAACGAAGGCGATGTCGTGCCCGGCCTCTTGGGCGGCCTGCGCCAACGGCACCAGCGGATCGAGATGGCCGCGCCCGCCAGCGAAGCTAAACAGCAGTCGCATAAACGTATCCTAGCCTTGATTTTGCTGATTGTGGTGCCAAGCGACCACATCACGATAGGGTAAGGAGCCGCCGAAGATATCGAGCGCGCTGCCGATGGTGAGATCGACTCGCCCTACGCCTAACTGCTTCACCGTCTCCAGATCTTCAAAGCTCTTCACGCCGCCCGCGTAGGTGACGGGAATGGGCGAATGTTGGCCGAGCAGTTCGACCAAAGGCGCTTCGATGCCTAAACGCAGCCCTTCGACGTCGACGCCGTGCACTAAGAATTCGGCGCAGTAATCGGCGAGCTGGCTGAGCGTCTCGGGGGTCAGGGCCAGGTCGCTGAAACGCTGCCAACGATCGGTGACAACCCAGTAGTGTTGATCGCGCCGACGGCAACTCAGATCGATCACAAGCCGCTCTCGCCCAACACTTGCATGCAGCTTGCGCAGGCGTTCCCACGAGAGTTGACCAGCGTCGAACAGATAGGAGGTTACAATCACATGACTCGCGCCCGCTTCGAGATATTCGTGGGCGTTTTCGGGCGTGATGCCGCCGCCCATCTGTAGGCCACCCGGGTAGGCGCGCAGTGCTTCCAGAGCGGCTTCGCGATTGCCCGGCCCTAGGGCGATCACATGCCCGCCCGTGAGCCCGTCCGCTTGGTAGAGCTGGGCGAAGTAGGCCGGCGGCTTCTCGCTCTCGAAGTTTGTAACCACCTGTTTTTCATTGTTATCGTGTAAAGAGCCGCCCACAATCTGCACGACTCGTCCGTTGCGTAAGTCAATACAAGGTCGAAAACGCATAGTTCCTCACTTTGTGCTTCTTATCTTCGCCTCTATCGTACCAAAGCGGCGTGCGCTTGTCGAACAGCCCGAAGCCGATATCAAATCCGCACGATTGCTAGGCTTTTCATACCAAATCCATCTAAAGACTTGTTGTTTCTTAGTGCAAGACGCACAACAAAAAGAGTCAGGTTCCGCTCTGCCGAAGGCCAAAAAGAAAGGGATCTACCGGATTTGATATCAGGGGGCGCTTGGCAGCAGGCAGACGAGCAGCCGAATGTAGTGAGCAAGCTGTTGATAGCCGGAGGCGGACGCGCTAGAAGCCGAATGGAAGGTACTGCCCTCTCCGCCAACGTGATACCTGAAGTGAACAAGCGGATTTGCTAGAAGCTTTGCCGATCGTAACACAAGTGTCATCTTTTGAACGCGATGCTTACCTAGTAATTTGATTTTAGTGGTAAAATAGTGGCGGAGAGAAGTGATTAGTCTGGTTGGATCTATGATACGAACACATCGAAGCCTCGATCAGCTGGAATTGGTTGGTGGAAATATCTGCCTCGATTTTACCAACAGTGTGAACTGCCGCCCCGAGCCGGAACTTGATTATCTTCACTCGTACGAAGCTTTTCTTGCTTGGGCGGAACATGTTCAGCTTCTCACCCCGCAAGAGCGCGAAACGCTGAGCCAGCTAGCTCAGCAGCAGCCGGGCCGGATTGCAAGCTTGATGACACGCATCCGCTCCTTACGCGAAACAATCTATCGTCTCTTCGCCGATTTGGCTGCACATAAGCAGCCTAACCCAGACGACCTCGAAACTATTCAGAGCAGCTATGCCTTTGCATGCCAACGCGCCAACTTGGTGCAAGAACAGGGCTGTTATCGCTTCCGTTGGAATCTGACCCATCAGCTAGAGAGCCCGCTCTGGCCTGTGATCTATGCGGCTGGCGAGTTGCTGCGCTCTGAGCAATTGCAACGTTTAAAGCTCTGCCCTTCTTGCGGCTGGCTGTTTATCGATTTGAGCAAAAATGGGCAGCGTCGCTGGTGTAGTATGAACAGTTGTGGTGCGCGCGACAAAATGCGGCGCTACCATCAGCGTCAGCGCGATCGGCTAGCCTAAAAACGCTTCTCGACTGCAACATTCTCTCATAATCCTTCGTATCTATGACAGCGGCTTAAACTAATGAAGCGAGGGAGCTTTATGACGTTCTCTATCTTTAATGACATTAAACGAGTGGCTCGTCGCAGCACACTCGAAGGTGATACAGTTACATCAATTTTTGGCGATGTAGAGATCGATTTAACCAAAGCACCGCTAACTTTGGGCGACCACATGCTGCACCTCAATTCGGTGTTTGGCGATATCATTATCCGCGTCGGCGACCAAGTGGGTATCGACCTCGATGTTAAGACTATTTTTGGCGATACCGTGATCGAAGAGCTGTTAACAGGAGAACGCGAGAAGCCGGGCGCTAGCTGGGTGAGCGAGACGATCACAACCGCTTCGATCCGTATCTCTATTCAGGCTGTGACGATCTTCGGAGACGTCAAGCTTGTGCGCGTTCCTGCATTTGCGCTCAACCCCGAGCAGCGTGGCGAAGCGCAGCACTACCTCGACGAATCGAGCCCGATCTATATCGGCAATACCAAAAAGCTTGACGGAGTTGTAGAGCGCGACTAAGCTATGCTCAAGTTGTTAGGCCCAATTTGTGTTGTTTGACAGTATATTTTGACATGATACAATGCCCCTACTTTGCGGAGATCTGAAATGTGTCCAGAATCTCGCTGGTATAGAGGGGTACACTATCATGACAATCGAACGTGAGAATGCCTTTGATTTTCGCGGGCCAAAAACACTGATTGGGCCTGAACTAAAAGCAGGCGATCCGGCTCCTAATTTCGTCGCTTTGAACGGCAAACTTGAAGATGTAAGCCTGGCCGACTTCGCAGGCAAGCCGCTCCTGATCAGCGCAGTTCCTTCACTTGATACCGGCGTTTGTACCAAACAGTCGATTCGCTTTAATCAAGCGGCCGCCGAACTTGGCGATGCAGTATCGATCGTAACCATCAGTGCTGACCTGCCCTTTGGTCAAGCTCGCTGGTGTGGTGCCAACGACGCTAGCTCCGCTATCTTCCTCTCCGACCATCGCGAGATGTCTTTTGCTAACGCTTACGGCGTGCATATCAAAGGCGTGCGCTTGTTGAGCCGCGCCGTATTTGTGATCGACGCTGCGGGCGTGATTCGCTATGTGGAATACCTGCCGATCGCTGGTCAGGAGCCTAACTACGACGCAGCGCTCGCTGCTTTAAAAGAGCTCCTCTAACTTTGTAAAATAAGGTTGAGATCCAAGTTATGCTTGCACCATACCTTTGGCCGGATACAGCCCAAGTTGATGATCAAGGTCATTTGTGGATCGCAGGTTGTGATACGGTTGAGCTCGCCCGGCAGTACGGCACGCCGCTCTATCTGCTCGACGAGGCGACCCTTCGCACGGCGATGCGCTCCTATCGAGCTGCCTTTGCGCGCGCCTACCCGCATGCGACGACCGTTCACTATGCTAGTAAGGCGCTGATCAATACGGCGCTTGTGCAATTGATCGCGCAAGAGGGCTTGGGTCTCGACCTTGTTTCTGCTGGCGAACTATTTGTCGCTCAGCGAGCTGGTTTCCCGCTAGAGCGGGTTCATTTGCATGGTAATGCCAAAACGCCCGCTGAACTCGAGCGCGCCATCGCTTGGAAGGTCGGCGCGATCGTGGTCGATACGCTCGATGAGCTGGCGATGGTGGCACAGCTTAGCGCTGGACGCGCCGAACCGCAAGGCATTTTGCTGCGAATCGCGCCGGGAATCGATGCTCATACCCACGCACACATGGCAACCGGCGGCGTCGACTCGAAGTTCGGCATCGCTATGCGCGACTTGCCGATCGCTGCCGAACAGATCAAAGCATCTCCCAGCCTACGCCTGCTCGGTCTACATGCCCATATCGGTTCGCAGATCTTCGATTTCGAAGCGCTCCAACAGAATATCGAGATTCTGCTCGAACAAGCGGTGATGTTGCGCGATCGCTACGGCTTCACGATCGAAGAACTCAGCCCGGGCGGCGGTTTGGGCGTGCCCTATCTCAAAGGCGACCCAGTGCCGAATATTGATACCTATGCCCAGGCGCTTAGCAGCGTTTTGCTTGAAGGCTTACAGCGTTATGGTTTGCCGCCTGTGCGTCTTACGGTCGAGCCGGGACGCAGCATCGTCGCGCGCGCTGGCGTGGCGCTCTATCGCATTATGGCTAGCAAACGCCCGCATCCCGACGAGAGCGGTCTGCATACGTATCTGCACATAGACGGCGGCATGGCAGACAATATCCGTCCTTCGCTCTATGGTGCGCAATATACGGCGATCGTCGCCAACCGTGCCGACGCCGAGCCAGTGACCAAGGTGCATATTGCTGGGCGCTTCTGCGAGTCGGGCGATATTTTGATTCGCGATGCTGAACTGCCGCTGGCTGGTAAGGGTGACCTGATCGCTGTTGCTGTAACGGGCGCTTACACCTTGAGTATGGCGAGCAACTACAACTACGCTCCTCGGCCAGCACTGTTGCTCTTGAAGGATAGCAAGGCTCGCCTGATTCAGCGCCGCGAAACCGAAGAAGATATTATCGCTCGCGATCTGCCTTTGGAAGACTAAGCCTTCTGCTTGGCGGTTCGAGCCTGGACTAACCCGATTTTTATCTTGACATAATTTTAGGAAGAAGCATGACATTGATCGAGCGCTGGGCGGCTCAGCCCCAAGTTCAAGCAGCACTTGCACATTTTGGTGATGGTGAAGCGGTTGTTGAGACAACCATCGCGGTTCAGCAGATTCCTGCTCCAACCTTTCAGGAAGCTGCACGCGCCGCCTATGTGCGCGACCGTATGCAGGAGCTTGGCCTTCACGACGTTTATATCGATGAGATCGGAAATGTCTATGGGCGGCGCCCGGGTAACAGCGGCGGCCCTGCCCTGCTGATTGCAGCACATACCGATACCGTCTTTCCAGACGACACTGATCTGACGGTGCGTCGCGAGCCGGGTCGTGTGCATGGCCCCGGTATCGGCGATAACAGCCTTGGCGTGGCAGCTCTGTTGCACCTTGCCGATGTGATGCAGGGCTACGATCTGCCCAACGAGGGCGATGTTTGGTTTGTTGCCAATGTCGGCGAAGAGGGCTTGGGCGATTTGCGCGGTATGCGTGCTGCGGTAGATCGTCTTCAAGACCGTATCGCTAGCGCGATCGCTTTGGAAGGCTGCGATCACGGTCGCATCTTCCATCAAGCCATCGGTGTGCGTCGTTACCGCGTTAGCGTCTCTGCGCCGGGCGGCCACTCGTGGGGAGATTTCGGTTCGGCGAGCGCTATTCACGCTCTTGTGCGCCTCGCCGCTCGCATCTCTCAGATCGAGGTGCCCAGCGATCCGCGCACAACCTACAATATCGGCACCATCGCTGGTGGCAACTCGGTCAACTCGATCGCGCAATGGGCCAACATGCTGATCGATATGCGCTCGGTCGATCTCGATGCGCTCTCGAAGCTGGTTGCAGAGGTAGATGCTCTGATCGCCGAAAGCATCGCTAACGAACATGATGTACAATTCAAAGTCGAAGTCGTTGGCGATCGGCCTGCTGGGCGCATTCCGCAAGATCATCCCTTGGTGACGCTTGCGACGCAGGCGTATCAGTGGGTCAATGCAAGCATCGTTTACGATGTCGGCAGCACCGACGCCAATATTCCGCTCAGCCGTGGTATCCCAGCCGTCTGTGTGGGCATTGGTAACGGTGAGCATGCCCACCGTATCGATGAATACATCGAAACGCACAATATTGCCAATGGCATGCGAGCGTTGCTGTTATTGACCTTAGCAGCAACTACGAAAGAGGCCTAAACCGTTCAACCAACTCAATACTATCGTTGCACTCTCGTTCTAGCTTCTTAGTGAACGAGAGTGTTTTTTATCAAGCAATGGCAGCAGCTTCCTCGCGCACTCCTTCAAACGCTTTATAAGTCCATCTCAGCTCCTCTAGGCTGATGCTCGTTGGCTTAAGGTTCCTCCCTCGTTTTTAACCTATTAGGCTCTAAGTTACTAGCCCTTCAGAACGATTGATTGAGCCTGTTTGGTTAGTATTGGTTGGTATTTGGTTGGTATTTGGTAATTAACTATGAAGAAGCTGCAAAAAGACGTAACTATTACAATCTCCAAACGGTTTAGGCATACTACCAAATAATTTCATACAAATTCGATTCGTTGATGTATGAGAAAAGGAGTTGCCTAATGCCATCGATTCGCAAGATTGATCCGCCTCCACCCCAGACCCGACGTTTAGCTGTTCGTAATACGCCTCCTGCGCTGAACGCGGCGGGTATGCTTCGTGACGGAGATCGCTGGCTTCATATCGATCGCGCTCCTAAACGCTGGCAGACGTGGCTCGCTAAACACGACCGCATTCATATCGAGGTATGGCACGATACGATGTTGCATACGGTCACGGCCCGTATGAAGCGTGTAAAAGGCCACCCTTATTGGTATATCGAAAAGAAAATTGGGGGCGTAACCTATTGCCGTTATTTGGGTAAAGCTGAGGTTATGACGTGGCAGCGTATTCACGCCGTTGCCAGCGAGCTTATTAATGCAACAAATATCCTTTCCGATGAAGAAGAGAACTGCGATACCCTTACTAGAACCACTTAATTTCAATTCTTTTCTAATTACTTTAAAAGAGGAGTAAATACGGCAATAATCGCCGTATTTACTCCTCTTTTTAGCATTTGTTGCAGATTGATTTCTACTTGCTTTGTTTTGTGAACGTAGGATGATACTTCATCCGATCTCTTTCTTTTGGCCTTCGACGGAGTGTGACCTCATACCAAGTCCGTTTGATCACTTCAGTACTCTAGCGGCTTGCTCTCTTCCCCAAAGAGGGAGGACGCGGTGAGGACCGAATGGGAGCAAACAATCTCGTCGCCAACAAAAATAAAGCGGAATAGTAACATATGGTCCATGGTCGCTGTTCGATTAGATCGGTTTTGGCTTGTAAAAAGCGCTTTGGTTTTGCAGAGCGTATTCGACGGCCTGAGAGAGCTGAAAGCCCGCACCTTCCTGATAGAAACGTTTCCATTCACTCTCGTCGAACTGCTGGCGGAGTTGAGATTGGCAGGCATCGAAGGCGAGCTGATCGACGCGGTCGAATAGGCTGCCGCTTGTTTCGATCCAAGCCTGCACGAAACCGCATAAACGCGCCGCTCTGTTCAGTTCTCCTTGGCCTGCGTAGGCGATCGCCAAACCTGCGATATGCCAGAAGAGAATCTCGTGATTGCCCTGTTGAAAATCGAGATATAAGATCTGCGCGAAGCGTTGGGCCGCTTGGGCGTAGCGGCCTTGCGCGAGCTGGATATGGGCGAGGTTATGGGCGACGACATTGCTGTAGATCGGGTCTGCGATACTCTGGAGGCGCGCAAGACTCTCTTGGTAAAGCAGAGCAGCTCGCTCGATCGCGCCGCGCAAACGCGCTATTTCGCCCAGACCGTTGAGGCCCAGCGCGATGCCCCACTGATCGTTGAGTTTGCGCCAATGGGCGAGGCTTTCATTCTGCAGCTCGCTGGCCTGTTCGAGATCGTCGTTAGATAGTGCGCACTGCCGCAGGCTGTGCAGGGTATAGGCAAGGCCCCAGCCATCGGCTGCGCTTTCGAAAGCACGCCTGCTCTCCTGCAAGCGCTCGTAGGCTTCGCTGGAGCGAGATTGGCGGAAGAGCGCCATTCCGTAAAAGAGTAAGCTATAGGCGAGCGGGCGCAGCTGTTGCTGCTCGTTCCAGAGCTGCTTGGCGCGCTGTGCCCAGAGCTCGGCCGTTTGGTAGCTGCCTTGGGCGATCGCGATACCGGCGAGCGCGTTCATCAGCTCGCCGCGCTGCGTTTGTGTCTCGCCGTGTTCGAGGAAGAGGCTGAGCCAGGCTTCGGCTTGGGGCCATGGGTCGCGCATGTACCAAAACCAGAACAGGTTCACCGCGAGCTGAGCGCCTTGTTCGAGGCTGTGTTTGCTGCACCAGCTTAAAGCTGTCTGCAGGTTGTTGCGCTGTTGATGGGTGATCGTGAACCAGCGTGCTTGATCGGTACAGACACGATCAGGGCGATAGTTGGCCGTCCAGTCGAGGTAATAGTTGACAAAACGCCGCATAACCTGAGCGCGTTCTTGGCTGGCGTCGAGGCATTCACTGGCGTAGGCGCGCACCGTCTCCAACATACTGAATTGAACGAAACCATGCTCTTCGTGAGCCGCCTGCAACATGTGGGCTTGGACAAGGGTGTGTAAATGGGCGTAGGCCTGTTCGCTCTCTAATCCGCTAACGGCCACGGCTGCTTCAAAAGGAATGGTATCGACAAATACGCTTAGGGCGGCGAAGAGCTGGCGGCTAGTTTGGTCGAGTAGGGCGTGCCCCCAGTCGAAGGTGGCTCGTAAGGTGCGATGGCGTGCGGGCAGGTCGCGCGGCCCGTCGATTGGCAGCGAGAGCGCGTGCGATTGGGTCGCTTGGAGGTGCTGCAAGATCATCTGAGGCGATAAGATCGGGCTTTGGGCAGCCACCAGTTCGATCGCGAGCGGAATGCCTTCGAGCTGGCGACAGATCGCGATGATGGCTGGAAGGTTATGCGGTGTAAGCTCGAAGTCAGCTCGGAGCGCTTTGGCGCGTTGAATAAAGAGTGCGACGCAGGCTTTGGATTGGGCTTGGATAAAGCTTTGATCGGGCGCGGGGATGGGAAGCTGTTCTATACTGATGAGATGTTCGCCGCTGATCTGAAGCGGAATGCGACTGGTGGCGAGGATACGCAGTTGTGGGCAGTAAGCCAATAGCTCTGCGATCCAAATCGCGGCTGGCAAGACCTGCTCGAAGTTATCTAAGATCAGCAGGGCGCTTTTGTCGGCCAACATGCGTGGCAAGCGTTGGGCTGGCTCTTGCTCGATCCTCGGGCCAAGCTGAAGCGCTTGGGCGATGCTGAGCGGCACGTGTGTTGCATCTGCTTGGGCCGCGAGCGAGACGAAAAAGACACCATCGACAAACTGCTCGCCAAGCTGCTGCCCGGCTGTAAGCGCCAGATGTGTCTTGCCAATGCCTCCTAGGCCGATAAGCGTCACGAGGCGCACGCTCGGGTCTTGTAAGAGCGTGAGTAGGCGTTCTAGTTCGCAGTCGCGCCCGATCAGCGGGTTAGGTGGGCTTGGAAGCGAGAAGCGCGATCTGAGCTGACTTGGAATGCTTGTTCCGCGCGCTTGGAGTGAGAAGTAGGCGCGTTGCTCTTGTGGAATGGCGAGCACTTGAGCGAGGCGAGTTGTGATCTGTTTGGAAGGACGGCGTTGACCGCTTTCGAGCTTGGCGATCAGAACTGATGAGCAACCTACTTGGCTAGCTAGCTCGCGTTGGGTAAGATCGAGCGCCTTACGTTGTTGCTTTAGCCACTCGCTAAAGGCACGTTCCTCTGTTTGCACAATCACCCTTCTAGCTAACCCATCGCGCCAAGGTGAGTCAGCTTTGTACAGTTTTTGTACCACCTATTGTATACATGGCCTTCTTCCTTCTAAATCCGACATGCGATGTAATAGCTGTGGAGAGAGCGAACATAAGGTATCGCTATTATGAGAAGGAGGCTCTATGCGAAAATATACTGTTTACCTTGTGCTGTTGTTTGTGTTCTTGATCAGCACTATCCCTCAGTCGGCCTCGGCCGCTCAGCGTATGCGCTGCTTCGTCGAGACGGGCTTTTGTATTACGGGCGCGATTCGAGAGTATTGGGAGCGAAACGGCGGTCTGGCGGTGTTCGGTTATCCCATCTCTTCGATGAGCTACCAGACGATCGAGGCTACCTGGAGCGGCCCGATTCAATGGTTCGAGCGCGATCGGCTTGAGGATCATAGCAATGAGGATAAAGGGGTGATGGCGGGCCGTTTGGGCGCGCTCTATCTTGAAGAGCGCCAGTCGGGTTGGCGACCGGGCAACATCTATGTAGAGACGCCAGGCTGTCGTGTATTTGCCGAAACGAAATACGCTGTGTGTGGCAGCTTTTTGCGCTATTGGGAGCGCAATGGTGGTTTAGAACGCTTTGGCCTTCCACTAACAGACCTTGTACAAGAGCAGATCGAAGGGAAGAGCTATACGGTTCAGTACTTTGAACGACGGCGGATGGAGTTGCACCCCGAATTCGCGGGTACCGACTACGAGATTCAACTGGGTCTGCTTGGCTCAATGCTCTATAGCAATCCTCGGCCCACACAAGAGCAGTTAGCGATCGATACGCTGAACAATTTCTTTTACTTTTTGAATAGCGGCGACTATGTACAAGCTGCGGCCTTGTACGCTGGAAGTTATGAACAACTGCGTGAGTATAATCCAGACATTCAAGGAAGAGTAGACGATCCAACTGTTCAGGCTCAACTTTTACAACGTGCCTGTGAAGTCAATGGCTTTCTGTGCCTCAACGTTCGCCGTGTTCTCTTGGTTGAACCTACCACACAAGGCTACACAATATATGTAGAATTTATAGCTCCTAGGGGCGGAATCTATATACCTCCTGACAACGGCCAGCATTGGTTCATCTATTCTGTCAAACAAATGGCTGGGCAGTTTATGCTAATAGAATTGCCGCCCTATAGCGAGTGATTATGAAGCTGTTTGCAGATTTTGAATGAGGCGCTCGCTCTATCCTTTAAAAGTCTTATTCATACCTGCTGAACGTGTTGTATGAGATTTGGCCTACAGACGCCAAGTCTCATTCTTTTTTTGCAGAGCCGCCCCACTTTGAAACTGCCCCTTGACTCTCAGGTTACCTGAGCATATAGACTGTTCACGAAAGCTTTCGCTGGTCCGCGCGGAGAGAAACGAATGATCAAGATCGGTTATTTTGCACGTCTTGGGGCGGTTTCGGTCGCGACATTGCGCCATTACGACGAGCTCGGCTTGTTGAAACCCGCCCATATCGATAGCTTCTCGGGCTATCGCTACTACACCGTTGAGCAGTTGGCCCTGCTCAACCGCATTCTTGCGCTCAAAGAGTTAGGCTTCTCGCTCGATCAGATCCAACAGATCTTGCACGACGGCCTAACTCGCGAGCAGCTTCGTACCTTGCTTGAACAGAAGCGCGCTGAAGTTGCGCAGCGTATCGCTGAAGAGCAGGCGCGCCTGCAGCGTATAGATGTTCGATTGTGTAAGTTACACCAGGAGGATCGTATGCCAAGCTACGATGTTGTTGTGAAGACGACCGCTGCGCAATTGGTGCTCTCGAAGCGGATTGTTGTGCCGACCAACGACCAAGTGCCAGCTTATTTGGATAAAGCCTATGCCGAACTCGGCGACTATGCGGCCCGTAATGGGGTGAAGCAGATCGGACCGAACCTGACCCTGTGGTACACTCCTTCGGATGTCTTTAGCAACGAAGAGGTTGAGGTCGCGATTCCGATCGACCGCTCGCTCCCTTCGCAGGGCGACTTGGTCTGTCGCGAACTGCCTTCGGTCGAGGTGGCGGCCGCCGTTCACCAAGGCGACTTCGCGCAGTTCCAACAGCTCTACCCCAGCCTGCTGAGCTGGATCAGCGACCACGGCTATCAGATCAACGGCCCGTCGCGCGAGATCTACATCCACCACGACTGCGACAACCTACAGCAGTCGACGACCGAGGTGCAGTTCCCGATCGTGAGCGGCTAGCCTCTTGAGACGAAAGAGATCCCAGCTTCGAAGCGGGATCTCTCTTTTTGTGTGTACTGTGGCTTATTTCAACCACCAGATAACGGCGATATGTTTGGGCTGCTGGGCCGTGCTCAATCGGCCGTCGCTATCTTCGATCAGTAACTCGTCGATTGCAGATTGTAACCGTTCCCAGAGCGGCGAATCTGGCCTGATCTGTAGCCGCCATGCAAGATCGTCGAGCGCTTCGTCGCGGCTGGCGAAGCTATAGCGTGAGGCGGGCAGCAGGCTGAGGTTGGCGGCGATGCCGAGCTGGTAGAGTGCGTTGAAGCATTCGAGCGCGCCGGGCAGTGGCAGGCGTTTTTGGCCATAGATCCGTTCCCAAAAGGGCGCGCTGTAGTACGACGGCTGTTGAAAGCCGAGCAGAATAAAGCAGGCCCGCTGGCTGACCGCATCCATTCGGCGCAAAAAGGGCTCGATCTCGCGTACGCCGTAGAGCGCATGGGCGCAGATCGCCACATCGCAGCGCTCTACGGTCGCGCTCGGCCAGCTTTCGGCCACAATTTGCAGCTTGGCGCGGCTGCTCGAGTCGAGGCGGCTCTCTAGTTGGTTGCGCATAGCCGCCGACGGTTCGACCGCTGTAACCTGCCAGCCTTGTTGCGCGAGGTAGATGCTGTGTCGTCCCGCTCCCGCGCCGATATCGAGCAACTGGTCGTCTGCTTTGAGATGGGGCAGAACGAACTGGAGAAAGCTGTCGGGTTGTTTGGCTCGCCCGCTGGCCTTGGCAAAGCTTTTGGCGCGCGCCTGCCAGGGGTCGGAAGGGTTTGACTGCCAGTTGCTCAGCGATTCGCTCTGCTGCTTTTCGCGGTCGTACATACTACGCCAGCGGGCACACCAGTCGATCACTTGAAGTGCGTCCATATCCTGATTCATGCAACTTCCTTGTTATGAACTTCTTGGACGAAAACGAACAGGTCTCTATCTTATTCTAAACTGTAGACAATAATGCTCGCTTTGTTGTTGCGTAGCGATCTTGTATATCGCTCTGGCGGTCTCGTCTCTCGCTCCCATTCGTTCCTTGGCGCGTCCGCCTACGGCTACCAAAGCAGCCTCCATCCATCCAACGCCTAGCTATCGGCGCTAAGCATAGTTTTTATTCACCATAGAGATACGGAGACACTGGGTTTTTTAGAAAATAGGTTGCGATAATTGTGTGATTAGTTCGTATTGCAGAAAGGATAGCGCAGCAGAAGGCTAAAGTTTCGATCAAACCGTACCCTGAGCCTGTCGAAGGGTACGGTTTGATTGATGGACGCAGCTAGGTACCCTTCTCCCGCCATTGCGGGAGAAGGGTCGGGGATGAGGGCTGCTAGCCGATCTGATAGCCGCAGGCGGACGCGGTGAGGACCGCATGGAAGGGCGAGACCTCGCCGCCAAAGCCATACAATAAGCTATTTCGTTTGCACGCCAGCGCGCTAGCTTGCCCGTCAGCTGAGTGTTATAGGCGGCCTTTGTAGTATGCAAAGCGCGGAGATGGTACGATACCACCTCCGCGCTTTTGTTGCTTGGGGAGCGTCTATTTAGCTGCCCAGAATCGACTCGCCGCGTATGGCTTGCATAATGTCGGAGATCGAAACCACCAACATCAGCGTCATCAGCGCGATAAAGCCGATGGCGTGAACCAAGGCTTCTTTTTCGGGTGGAACCTTTTTGCCACCGCGCACCCATTCGATCAATGAGAAAAGAATATGGCTACCATCGAGGGCAGGAATAGGCAGCAGGTTGATCAAAAAGAGGTTGATGCTCAGCAGAGCGGCCAGTCTCCAGAAGGCTGGCATTCCGCCTCGATCAATCACTTCGTCGGTTACGCGCGCGATCCCGATCGGGCCAGCCAGACCGCCTTCGACCTCTTTGTTGCCCGTGAAGAGACCGCCGATCAGAGCGCTAATATCTTCAATCATCTTGCTCAAGGCGCTGAGCGAGTAGCTGATACCCTTGCCAATCGCCTCGAAGGTGTTGACCGGCGTATAACCGATCGTGGGCGCATACGCGATGCCCAGGCCCGACTCGTAGGTATTGCCGTCCTTGTCGGTCCAAGGGCCGGGTGTGACCATAAGCGTTTCTTGCACGCCGTTGCGTTCGACTACGGCTGGAATGGTGACGCCCTTGTTGGACGAAGCGATGCGAGAGACGTCGCCATCTTTGGCGATCGCTTCGCCGTTGAGGCTCAACAGAATGTCGTCAGCTTGAAAACCAGCCTCGGCAGCAGGGCTTCCCGCAAAAACGGCGTTGATACTGTAGGTATCGAGCTCTACTGGATAGCCGCTTACGCGGAAGATGACCGCGAAGATCGCCATGGCGAGAAAGAGATTCATTAGCGGACCAGCCAGCATAACGGGAATCTTGCGCCACGGTGGGGCTTCGGCAAGGCTGCCGACGCCATACACGGTGTCGCCTTCGCCGCCAAAGCGCACGAAACCTCCCAAGGGCAGCCAGTTGAGGGTGTATTTGACGCCTTTATGTTCGAAAAGGGTGGCAGCACGAGGGGGGAAACCGATGCCGAACTCTTCGACCTTGATGCCCATGCGCAGTGCGACGATAAAATGTCCTAGTTCATGCACGAAGACGAGCACAACGAGCATTACAATGAAAGCAAGGATTGAAGTAATAGCCATATCTTTTCCAAGTTTACCATCTTCATGAAAATAGGGCGGGCCAAGCACCCGCCCTTCACTTTACTTTAAGTGTACCGTAAAGCTCTTTCGACTGTCAATACACGTTTAGGCTTGGTCGGGCTTTGTTATAAGTTGCTGATGGGTTGTAGTTTTGTAGATCTGAAAGCCGCGTGCTTGGTAGTTGCGCAGAGCATATGGTCCATCGAGCGAACAGGTATGAACCCAGACCCGCTCGGGATCACCCTCGAACGCTTTCTGAATACCGTAGGAAAGCAAGTGTTTGCCGTAGCCTTTGCCGTGAAACTGCGGGATCAGCCCGAAGTAGGCGACCTCGGTTCCCGGCTCAGATGGCGCGCTATCCAGCTCGATATAGCCCGCCGGAGTACCGTTGACATACAAAACGTGGAGTGAGATGTTAGGGCGCTGCAGATACTCTTGCAATTGTTCGTCGCTCCAAGCCAATCGGTCGGTCCAATTGTAGTCGGAGCCGACTGCGCTATAGAGAAAACGGTAGAACGGCACGAGAGCTTCGCGTACTTCGATCACTTGCAGCGCAGGGTCAGCGCTCAGCGAGAGCTTAGCATCGGCACGGCTCGGAATCTCGAGGTAGTAGGTTGTAACATCAACCAAAACGCTTTGCGTTGTCATAAGCTAAACGTGTTGCCCTCAATTACTGAAACTTTACAATTCGTAAGAAGCTATCGGCCTTCAACGACGCACCGCCGACCAGTGCGCCGTCGATGTCGGGCTGCGCCATCAGCTCATCGACATTGTCGGGCTTAACACTGCCGCCGTACTGAATGCGCACGCTCTGAGCGACTTCGCTGCCGTACAGATCGGTCAGGGTCGCGCGAATGGTGGCGTGAATGGCTTGGGCATCGGCTGCGGTTGCAGTGTCGCCGGTGCCGATCGCCCAGATCGGCTCGTAAGCGATCACGACTTCGCTCATCTGGGACGCGCTCACACCCGAAAGACCGGCCAGCACCTGGCCGACCACCACGGCCTCGGCTTCGCCGCTGTCGCGCTGGGGCTTGCTTTCACCTACGCACAAGATCGGTCGTAGTCCATGTTTGAGGGCGGCGTGGAGCTTCTTGTTCACAGTGCTGTCGTCATCGCCGAAGATCTGGCGGCGTTCGCTGTGGCCGACGATCACATAGCTCGCGCCAACGCTGGTCAGCATAGCCGGAGCGATCGCACCCGTGAAGGCGCCCTGCTCTTCAAAGTAAACGTCTTGAGCACCCAAGGCGATCGGAGCATCGCCGATGGCAGCTTTGGCCGCATAGAGCGCGGTGAAAGGCGGGCAGACCAAAACCTCACGGTCGGATACGTCGCCCAAGCCAGCGCTCAGTTCTTTGACCAGTGCAACCGCCTCATCGACGGTTTTATACATCTTCCAGTTTCCTGCAATAAGTGGTTTTCGCACCCTCAAACTCCTTAGCTTCTATACTAAATAGACGCCTATTCGATTGATATGAACAATATGCCGAGTCCGCTTGATCCGTTTAGCGCTCTAGCGGCGAGGTCTCGCCCCCAAAGAAGACTGTTAGCGCGTCCGCCTACGGCTATTAACAGCTCGCCCGCAACCCGCAGTCTGGTCTGTGTGTGCCGAAGCGACCGCCAATACCTCAAACAGATCGCGTATTAGGACAGAAATTGAAGAATAAAACCAAAGATCTGACTTCGACCAAATACAAGTGCAACACCGATCAGGGCAGCGATACCAAAGGGTATCGGGCTCCAGTTGAGCACTTTAGCGCCATCGAAGGGGCCGAAAGGGATCATATTAAACAGGCCAAGCCAACTATTGATGCCATACCCCATGATGGCGAGCATATATAGCCAGTCTGGAGCGCCAAGCAAAATGCTGGCGAACAAAATGATCATAAAGACGATGGCTAAGACAAAGTTGGTAGCCGGCCCCGCCAATGCGATCAGACCGCTTTGCTGTTTCGTCAGATACCCGCGATGCCAGACCGCCCCGGGCGCCGCAACAAAAACGCCCATAAAAGCGATCACTATCGACAGAATCAGCCAATTGTTATTGGCGAGAAAGTGCGCTTGGGCGCCGTAATAACGCGCAACCACACGGTGTGCAAGTTCGTGCAACAAGACGCCCAAGCCGCAGGTAAACAGCGCCAAGGGTAACATTTGGGTAAACAACTCGCCATCGAGTTGTCCACCATTGCTAAACAAGCCAAAGGCCAACGATGTACCGATCCAGGCCTTTAAGAGCTCGATATTATCGTTGGTATCCCCGCGAAAGGCTGAATCCGGCGACGGAGAAAACATCGCTATCCTCCTCGGAGTATTCAGGTCGTTCGTTTATGCCTTAGTTCGCTCCAGGCTTATCTGTTACTTGGTCGCTACTCCAAGAGTGCTGGCCGATCAGAGGGCTAAAACGAACGCCACTCAATCGATCGCTGAACATCTCGTCGCCACGTCGTTGCAAACGTACCAACACTTGTGTGTGTCGGCTGCCTAACGGAATAATCAGGCGTCCGCCATCGGCGATTTGTTTACGTAATGGGCGTGGAACCCACGGTGCTGCGGCTGGAATGCTGATGGCATCGTAGGGAGCGCTGCGGCTCCAACCCATCGTTCCGTCGGCGACAAAGACGCTGATGTTTTTATAACCCAAACGCTCGAAACGAGCTTGTGCCGCCTCAGCGAGTTCTGGCGAACGCTCCAGGGTAATCACCTCGCCTGCGAGCTGACTGAGGATAGCTGCTGCATAGCCAGTGCCAGTGCCTACTTCGAGCACTCGTTCGTGACCTTGCAAGGCCAGAGCTTCAGCCATCAGAGCGACGATATAGGGCTGAGAAATGATTTGCCCGTTATCCAACTCAAGCGCGTTATCTTCGTAAGCACGCTCTTGGAGATGTTCTGGGACGAATGCATGGCGAGGAACACTAGCCATTGCATTTAAGACATTTGTATTGCGAATACCGCGTTCGATTAACTGGACGCGGACCATGTTTTGACGTTGTTCTTCCATATGTGACTGCATTGTAGCATATCCCTAGTCACTCAGTCACAGACAAGGTGGCTGAGCATAATCAAACTATAGACCATTCGAATTTGGTCTGTCGTATAGCGGAAATGGTGCGAAGGCCTAACTCAGTTACAACCTTCTACCAACCAAACAATAACTTTCTCTGCTGCGAGTTCAACTATACTCTTTTTAGAAGTAATAATTCAATTCTGAAACAAGATTATCGTCTTTCAAAGCCTGAATTATTACACAGCATCTTCGATCTCTCTTCTCACTTGTGTGTTCAATATGGAGCCTACCTTTTAAACGTTACTCCGTGATGTCTTAGGCTCACCTCATCTGGAGGTCAACGATGTCTCTTACTCCCACCGATGCAGAACTCGTCTGTCGAGCAAAAACCGGCGACTCTCAAGCGCTCACGCTGATCTACGAGCGTTATGCAGCGGCGATCTACCGCTACATCTACTACCGCGTTTGCGATAACGAGCTGGCAGAAGATCTGCGCGCAGAAGTGTTCCTTCGCATGTTAGAAGGGATTCATCGCTACGAAGATCGCGGGTGGCCGCTCTCGGCGTGGCTGTACCGCATCGCTCACGATCGCACTGTTGATTCGTTGCGACGTCGTCGTTCGCGCGCTCAGCTATCGCTTGAGTGTTGGAATGGCGTGAGCGAAGGGCCTGAACAGGCGGTAAATGTGCGCCTCGACTGTGAGGAGATTCGCCAAGTGATTACTCGCCTTACAGATGATCAACGTCGAGTCATCCAGATGCGTTTTATGCAAGAGATGTCGGTTCAGGAAGTAGCACGTGAATTGGGCCGCACTGAAGGAGCCGTTAAGGCATTACAGCATCGTGGCTTACAAACAATGGCACGTCATCTTGACCAAACACCGAACTAATCTCTATTGTAGCAGTTTCTTCTTACAAGTGTGTTGGAATTTGGTCGAAATCTTGAAATTCAATAACAGATTCTTCTGCTAGCGGTATACCTAATTGTGATCTGGGGACCTTCTCCTTGTTTTGCATTCAAGCCGTGGTCGCCAATCACCCACTCTCGCTTTCCTCAATGCTTCTGGTTTGTACTAACCAGACCCCTGCATCCTCTTTTTTCCCCAGCAATCCCCGGTATACCGTTAGCATTTTTTTCCTAGCACAATCGCTCGCAGAATAGAGTACAATAGGAAAGGCCATTGCTGAAGGGAGCGATCTTCTTCAGCGATCTGAACCATTCATAGACCCGCTCTGTATGGCTTGTGGCTGCAGAGGGGCTTGTTGTGTGTCTAAAACAAGCACGTGTCTGCTCTCGCATATGAAGCGGCACACTCTGGCTGTTTGTCGAAGCGTTAAATTTGTGCTACTATGGCTTAACTATGCAACAAACTGATACTGCCCTGCTTATGCAGCAACTGGCGAGCAATGCTCGCGCCGATGGTAAAGAAGCCTATTTTCGTTTGCATCGGCACCGTTTCGAGGCTATGCTCCGAGCAATCGATGCTCCGAGGGGCGCCCATGTTCTTGAGATCGGTGTCAACCCCGGCCATTTTACTCAACTCTTGGTTGGCTCGGGTTATCATGTTACAGGTGTTGACCTCGACCCATCGCCACGTCAAGCGCTGTGGGATCGTTTGGGGGTAACGGTACATCAAACGAATCTCGAACATAGTGCGCTTCCCTTCCCCGATGCCTCGTTTGATCTGTTGGTGTTTTCTGAGGTGATCGAGCATCTGGTCTATTCGCCTCTTCCTGTGCTGCGCGAATTCCGACGTGTCTTGAAGCCAGGTGGCCGCTTGCTAATTACCACACCGAACGAGTTATACTTCAAGAGCCGTATGCGTGCAATTATTCGCATGTTGTTGTGGCAAAGCCTCTCGACCAAAGAAGAGTTCCGTCACCAGATGTCGTTAGAGGGCGATGCTCGTTATACAACCCATAGCCGCACCTATACGATGGGCGAGCTGACGTGGTTAGTAGAGGCGGCTGGCCTGCGCGTACACAAGAAGCAATACGTTGCGCCTTGGGAGCAGGTTGGTCTCGAGCGCTCTCGTATTACAAGCCATCCGTTTCGGGTTGCTGCTAAGGGCGCCTTGGCCCTGCTAACCAAGCTTGTGCCGCCTGTTCGTTCGATGCTTCTGGTGGTTGCCCAACGTGATTACTAAAACGCCACTGTTGCTTGTTTAGGTTCATTTTCTCTCTTTTACACAACTTTTTTACTCGCTCAGTACACGAAGAGTAACGAGCCTCTGGCCGCTAGCAGTTTGTTTGACCATGGCCAGAGGTCCGTTAAGTGTGTACAATGAAACAGATTCTGACAGAAGATCTCAGCGTTTTATCAGCTTTATGTCTCGAAATGAGAACTATATCACGTCTGTTTCAGATATTTGTGGGTTTTTTATAAGATGATTTGTCAACGAGATAAGCTACTATGGCTTTATCTCAACAAAAGGTGGTAGCTATTCGGAGAACGGTGCTCCAAGACAGCGTATTTGCTTCTTATTGAGACGCATCTGCCTGGAGCCTAACGGCTTGGCAGAGTGTGCAAGATCTTAGAGAATCTGTTCAAGATGGGGCAGTAGAAGAATGCTACCATACTAGAGAGCTTGGGTGGCTGCGTTTCATGGCTTTTCTTGCGTCGAATAAACCTGAACAATCTAATACGGTGCGAAGCTTCAAAGGCCTTGCTTCGATCGATCGCACGAGGCTTTTGACCCATATCGGAGTTTTTCTGGCATACTGCTTTGTTACTATTATTGCAACCTATCCTTTGATCTCCCAGCTGAGCAGCGGCTTAGTGGGTGGCCACGGGAAGATGAGCAATGATCGCATGCAGAATATCTGGAATCTCTGGTGGGTGAAAGAAGCGCTTACGGTGCGCTTCACCAATCCTTATACCTCAGATATGCTGATGTATCCCAAAGGGGTGAGCCTTTATCTGCATACGCTGACCTTTCCTTTGGGTGTGCTTTCTATCCCCGTTCAGTGGTTTTTTGATATGCTCGCCACCTACAACATTATGATTATGTTGACGGTGGTTCTGGCGGGTTACTGCACCTTTGTATTGGCTCGCAAGGTTACGGGCAATACAGCGGCCGCCTTTGTGGCTGGCATCATTATGCTGACCTCGCCGCTGCGACTGGGCGATATTCGCTTGGGCCTAATGCCGATGCTGAGCGACTTTGGCGTGCCATTGACGCTCTGGGCTGTGTTACATACGCTGGAAAAGCGCTCGTGGCGCTGGGCAATTGTGGCCGCTTTCTTTTGGCTGGTCGCCGGCCTCTCGATGTGGTATCACTTTTTGAATCTGGCCGTCTTGTTAGCGAGTTTTGCGGTTTGGCGTTGGGTTGCGGCTTGGCGACGCGGCGATAAGGCCGAGATCTGGGCCGATCTGCGCTCATGGTTGTTGATCGGTGGGCTAACGGCTGCTATGGCTCTGCCCTTTCTGTTGCCTGCTATGTTTGAGGCGACCACTACGCACTACGCGCGCAAGCCCGATACTCACGTTTGGAGTGTCACGCTCGATCAGCTCTTTCCATCCTTCCCCGCTTATCTGTGGGAGGAGGCCACCCCAGAGTGGACGCCAGACTATCTGTATGCTTTGCTGCCATTCGGCTTGATGCTTCTCTCACTGCTGGTCATTCCGCGCAAGACAGCGCTCTGGGTGACCTTGTGGTTTGTTTGTTTACTCTTCTCGTTTGGGCCGAGCCTTACGATCTCGTTGGGCACGACATCGTTCTCGCTTCCGATGCCCTATGCGCCGCTGCGCAATCTTCCTGTGATCGAAGGTTTGCGCATGCCGGGACGCTTCACCTATGTGGCGATTTTGTGTATCAGTATGGCGGTCGCCACCATGATCGCTCATCTGGCTCAGTGGAGCAGTCGTCCGAAGCTTGCTTTCGCATCGTTGGCTTTGTCGGTTGTGATCGCACTAGAGGCGATACGTTTGCCTATGGCGATTGTGCCGACCCCGATCTCGCCTTTCTATTACGAATTGGCGGCGATGCCGGACGATTTCAGCGTAGTCGAGTTTCCTTTTAACAAGATCGGCCACAATTACACCGAGATGGAGGCTCAGACCATTCACGGCAAGCGTATTCTGACGGGCCAAACATCGCGCGATATCCCGCGTATGCCCTACGAAGCGATGCTGATGTTCGAGCAGGTCGAGTTGGCTAAGCGTTCGGACGAGATCATTTCGTTAGATAAAGAGACCCAAGATGCGCTGCTGGAAGCCTTGAAGGTGCGCTATCTGATCTTCTGGCCTGATCCTTTTGCGGAAGGGCGCAGAGAACAGCAGATCGCTGTCGCCCAAGAGCTGCTTGGCCCGTTGGAGTTAGTTTACGATGGCTCTGATTTTAAGGCCTATCGTTTGCCCGAACGCAACGTGCGACCGGAGCGCTTCCCGCTCTTTTTGGGCCGAGACGATCGTTGGCCTGAGCCCGAGTTTGTTGATGGTATCGCTACCCGCTGGATCGATAATGAGGGCAGTGGCCTTTGGACCTATGTCTCGGAAGAGCGTGAGGTGGCCTTAGAGTTATGGCTCTATAGCTTGCCGGGCGAGCGCCCGCTAGAGATCTGGTTGAACGATGAGCTTCTAATGACCTTGCCGATCAGTGCTGGTCTTGAACATCAACGCTATCTCACAGCACCCTTCCGTCTGCCTGTTGGGACAAGTTTGATTAGTTTGCGAGCACCTGAGGGCGGCGTCAGCCCTGCTTCGCTTGGCCTAGGCGACGATCAACGACTGCTCTCCTTTAATATCAAAGAGGTTCAGTTGCATGGCCTCGATGAAGAATAGGCTTGCGAGGCACGATAGATTGCGATTATGCGCGCTTTGGTAAAGAATGATAGGCAAAAAGCGCTCTCCTGGCGCATTCATATAAGTGTACTCACACTCTATTTGCTTGTGGGCTGCTTGCTGACCTATCCGTTGATCAGCGAGTTTACAACAGCGGTATATGGAGGGCCGATCGCACGGGCGGATGCATGGCAAAATGTATGGGCTGGTTGGTGGACTAGTTATGCTTTAACCCACGGCCTCAACCCCTTTTATACGCCGATGTTATATGCGCCTCAGGGGACGTCGCTCGTTTTGCAGACGCTCAATTTGCCCAATGGGCTGATGTCGCTTCCGGTGCAGCTCCTATTTGGTCCGGTCGCTGGTTATAATTTCGCGGTTTTGCTGGGCTTTATGCTTTCGGGCTATACCGCCTTTCTGTTGGTTCATTACATCTGCCGCGATTGGTCCGCAGCAGCGATCGCAGGCGCAGTTTTTACGGCCTTGCCGTTTCATGTCTCCAAGTTTTATGACGGGCAGCTTGAGCATGTCAGTTTGCAATGGTTGCCACTCTATGCTTTAGCACTGCTGTTGGTGATGCAACAGATCACTTGGAAACGGGTTTTGTTGTGGTTTGTTGCGCTGCTATTGGTGAGCTACACCAGTTGGTATTACACCTTTTTTTGTGTCGCTTACACTGGAGTATCGTTGATGTGGCTAGCCTGGGGCGAGCGCCGTTTAAAAGATGCCATTGTTGTCGGCTTGCTCTATAGTGCGATAACGCTGCTTGTGGTGCTGCCAGCGCTTTGGACGATATTGCAGGGTGGCGATTCAATGCGACCGGCGGCTCACTGGATCGAACAAGCGCGCGAAAGCAGCGCCGATCTGGTCGAGTTCTTTCTCCCGAGCGCGCTGCACCCTTGGTGGGGCGAGCCGATTCAAAGATTACAAGAAGGTTACCATCCAAATAACACAGGCTGGTTAATCGCCCCAGGCTATGCCGCTCTATTTGTGGCTCTCTATGGCGCGATTCGCGAATGGAGGTCGGCACGCCTCTGGATCCTTCTGCTCGCTTCGATGAGCATTTTAGCTTTGGGAGGCAGTTTAAAGCTGGCGGGTTACGATACAGGAATACCGCTACCTTATCGTTTATTTGAAGTAGTGCCGGGGGCCAATTTAGGACGACGCCCAAGCCATTTTGCAGCTTTAGCTTATATTCCACTAGTGGTATTGATCGGTTTCGCGCTACGACGCTGGCGCAAGATGATACCTTCAAAATATCCGCTCTTGGTGGTTATCTTTGCAATTATAGCTGCAATCGAGTATACTCCCCGCCCTAAAGAACGTACCGCCCTCGACGTCTCGCCGACCTATGAGAGTTTATCTGGGGGTGATGGGATCATTTTTGATGTGCCAGCAAATGCCGCAGGTTTAGATGATCTGAGCGATACCCTGAAACATCAAATGGTCCATTATCGTCCTATTATGGGAGGGTATGTTTCACGGAGACCAGAATATTGGTTGAACTTGGCGCCAGGCATTCGACAATTATGGCGTTTACGCTGTGCTGAGGATCCTATAAGCGATCCGACTCCGCAAGTATTAAATGCGTTAAACTACTATGGAGTGCGCACAATTGTCTTAGATACGACTAATTTATCTGTATCAAAAGCCGACTGCGGCCTGCAACTGCTGAATGATTGGGGTTTGGTCGCGCGGTCTTCAAACGATCCCGCGGTGATCGCCTACGATGTGCCTCTCCAAGAAGCCAGCTCGTTTGCCTATCTCTCTGAAGGCTGGCACTTACCCGATAGTACCAAAGATCTCTGGCGCTGGATGGGAGCTCGTGGTAACCTGATAATAGCGAATGCCACGGACCATTCAACAACGATGATGCTTCAACTCACTCTAGAGAGTTACCGTATACCTCGAACTGTCCAGCTCATAAGCGATGGGCAACCGCTTGGTCAGTTTACGGTGACTCCCGGTCAAGCTCGCGTCTATCGTCTCCCAATCGAGAGTAAACCTGGTGATCAATTGCTCTCACTACACACGGATGCCGAACCTGATCCTGCACCTGATGCTCAACGAATGATCAGTATTGCGATAAGTCAGGTCGAGTTGACGGTGATGCCTATGGTCGAGCCTTAGAGCTTGACGCTGGAATAGGTTTAGCAGCTCGTATGATCGTATGAGCCCAAGTCTTGGAGCTGCCCTGTGCAATGACGAGATTTGCTCTCTAACGATCAAAGAACGTTGAATTTAAGGAGATTGCAATGACTTCTACTATGCAATTAATGCAGCGTTTAGGCAGCGTAGGTGCGCTGGCTGCGTTTGCTATTGCGCTAAACGGTTGTGGCCGTGTTGATACGGCTCAGACTGGTTCGGTGGCGCAGGCGGCGGCTCCTACAGCCGCTGTCGTGCAAGATTATCCCGAGTTGCCCACTGTGCAAGTCGTCCCTCAGCCGACACCGGTGCCTCTGCCGACACTGCCACCTTCGAATTCAGGAAGCATCGCTATTCCTGCGGCTCCTGCCATGGCACCTGCGGTAAGTGGAGATACGGTGCAGTTTGAGGTTGATTACAGCAGCAGCACGGATGTGAGCATGTGGAACTTCACACAAGTGTTTGAAGATCCGGTCTCGCCTCCGGCTTGGACGATCGATGAGGGCGCATTGTTGGCCCCGATCAACGACAATACGTTGATTCCTTTCAACGACACGATCGCTTATAGTGGCCCGGCCCAGAGCGCAAACTATAGCTTCGAGACGACGGCTATCGCTCGTTACAGCTCGGTACTGGGTGCGGTTGTTGGCTATAGCGATCAGAAGAACTTTGTTGCGCTTTTGCTAACCGCTGCAGACGGCGCACCCAATAGCCAACCTGGTCTTCAGTTGGTTCAGTATATCGATGGCACGCCTAAGACGCTGGCATACGATAAGAACATTACACTTCAGAGCGGTAGCTGGTATGCCTTACGTGTAGATGTAAACGGCAACCAAATCAAAGCAAGCGTCAATGATAAGCAAGTCTTTGATGTAACAGCTAGCGGTGAACTAGGTCGCCATGTGGGCCTGTATGCCTACTTCCAAGGTTCGACCTACTTCAGCACTGCTCGTCTGTCCGTTCGCTAATAGCAGCTCTAGAGTTGATGCTACTGCCGAAACTTGCGTTTAGCAGTCGGCTCTGGTATGGAGAAAACTATGCGTTTGGCTAAATCGATGCGCTTATTAATGGGCGCAACGCTACTGGCACTCTTGAGTGTCTGGACTTTCAATACTACTCCTTCAACCTATGCTTGGGGTCGCCCGATCGACCTCGATATGAGTGGTGTAAGCTGTTCCGGTGTGAACTGTCAGACCTTTGAACCTAATATCGTCGGTACAACGAATTACGTTCACTTGGTCTACATTAACAACAACAACCAATCGATCTACTACCATCGTGGCCGCACCGATGGTTCGGGTAACGTAGCTTGGGAGCGCGGTAAGGTCATCGCTACCTCGGTGAAGAGCTCGGATGATGGCGTCGATATGGTCGTTGACGCTTCCAATACCATTCACTTGGCCTATTCGAGTGGCAAGACCGTTTACTATATGCGCGCTCCCAACGAGGCCGCCAATGGCTGGACCGGAGCGGAACGGGTTGAATCGCCGGGTGCTCGTTTGAACAACCTGGATATCGCTCTTGACGCCGATGGCAATCCTTATATCGCATGGGCCCAAGGTATTAACCCATCGTATCTGGGTTACGCCTATCGTCGTTCGGGTGGCAACTGGGTAACCGACCGGATCGGTGGTTCTCGCCAATACTTGCACAAGAACCCCAAGATCGTGGTTCATGGTGGAGCAGCAAACGCGACGATTCACATCTTTGCTGAGTCGGAGCGCAAAGAGAACGGCGACTTCTTCATTGCTTATGCTCGTGGTACCGCTGGCGGCGATATCGCGGTTTCAAACTGGTCGTATGCGTTTAGCAGCCCCGACGAGTCAGACAACTCGCCCTATGCTACCTATGACGCTGTAACTGGCCACATCTATGCTGGCTATGTAGACCGCATGTCGAATGGCCGATATGTTTGGGCCTTCTCACGCTCGACCGACAACGGTGTTACTTGGGAAGATCTGCGTAATGTAAGCTTTGGTAGCAGCTTCTGGGCTGGTTTGTCGCCCATGGTTGCTCACGACAATATGCTCTACATTATGAACAGCGTGAAGGAGATCGATAAGGGCACGATTAAGAAGATCGGTATCTACGATATCCGCTTCAACGCTCGTACAAACTCCTTCACCGAGTTCCAGCCGATCTTGAATTACGCTGACTCGAACCACCAGGTGCCGACCAACGAAAATGGTCTGAGCTATGGTTTCTCGTCCAACACCAAGGTAGCAGTTTGGATCCGCAACTGGACCAATGGCCCTGGCTACAACGCCGATCCGGGTGGTATTCAGAACGCGGTTAGTCCGAAGGCAACCTTGCGCATCAACAATGGTGCTGGCTCGACTAACAGCAAGACCCTCAATGTGAGCTTCAGCGATGTGATCGGCGAGCCAAACCAGATGCGCGTCGCGGTCAATAAGCCGCTCGACGGTGTACAGCCGACCGAGTTCCGTCAGAACTTTACGGTTGAAGCTACCGATCAGGTTGGTTGTGTGAGCACGGTACGGGTAGAACTGATCAATAACAAGGGCCTGAAATCGGATATCCTTGAGGCCAAGATCGTTGTCGATAGCGAAGTCAGCGCTACAACCTATGTAGGTAACCCCTACAAAGCAACCAATAGCCGAGTCTACTCGAGCATTCAGCAGACCGATCCGGATGTAAACGACGGCGATGCTAACTATACTCGCGAGAAGATCTTCTACGTTCAGATCGGAGATGCGGGCGAATGTTCGAAGCTCGAGACATTCCGCTATGGAGCTTCTGCGAACAGTCTTTTGAACGAGTTTGGTATCGTCAACAATAGCTTCGTTGGCGTTCTGGCCCTGCCCGGACTGAAAGAGGGCGATAACACTGTCGTTCTGCAAGTGAAGGATAGTGTTGGTAATGTCAAGAATATTGAACACAACATCGTTTATGACCCCAAGAAGCCCACGCTGACCACGGCTGGTACAGTAACGGCTGAGGCTGGTCCTGCCGATGCTAGCATCTTGACAAAGCTGACCTTCAGCGGAAATCAGGTCACCGATAATCTGTATCCGGGTCGTGGTTTCTGGGGTGTCTTGATCGCCAATAGCCGTACTCCGGTTAATGATCCGATCAATTCGCAATCGTTGAAATGGTCGGTTGTTCGAGCGCCGGGTTCAAGCTCGGACTTTACGATCAACAACTGGAGTGTGCTCTCGGGCATTCCGGCTAATGATCAAAAACCGGGCGATTACTACATCTATGTGCGCTTTGTAGACGGTGCGGGCAATGTCTCCGATGAGTACATCGAGACTTCGATTTCGCTCGATACCATCACGAAGCCGAAGGTACACCTGCCGCTTGTTCGAAAGTAACCCTTTCTAGACATCGACGGTAGATCACTCAACGAGCTGCTAGCCTTGAAAGCTAGCAGCTCGTTGTTGTTATGCCTTATTCCACTATAAGAATGCAGGTCTTTATGTGGATGCGCTTTGAGGCTTGGTTGCAGCGTTGAAAAGGCAGCGTTTGAACCTGCCAGGCGCCAGAGCCTGGCAGGTCGCAGCGAAGGCTGCGAAACAGGTGCCTTGGATGGATGGGAGATGACTTGGTAGCCGTAGGCGGACGCGGTTAAGCCCGAATGGGCGCTAGAGACCTTAGCGTATGCTTATTGCAGTGCATCGGCTTGTTGGGCGGATCTATTTCGGGCTTTTGCGCTACTATGAGGGCTGTTGAAATTAGCGTGATGACTGGGGAGATCGGCGGCCTGCTAAAAGCAGATAGCTGTAGAGGAGAGCGCCCGAAAGTAGCGAGACGCCGAATTTGAGCACAAGCGGCAGGCTAGAGGGTGAGATAAAGCCTTCGATAATGCCCGCAGTGACCATCCACGGTATGCTGCCGAGCAGCAGATAGGCGGCGCGTCGAGTCGCCAGCACAAGGGCAGAACGACGTGTGAGCAGACCGGGACGGATCAGCGCCCAGCCGATCTGTAGGCCAGCGCCTCCTGCAATGAAGATGATGCTGAGCTCGATCATACCGTGGGCGGCTACAAAGCCCCACAGATTATCGCCGAAATTGAGGGCTTGGGCCGCGCCAGCGATGCTTCCGAAAAAGAGCCCATTGAAGGCGAGAATGTAGAGCGAGAGCAGACCGAACAGAATGCCGCCCGCAAACGCGAGGAAGGTGACCTGAATGTTGTTGGTCATGATGCGCGAAGACGAGAAGGCGCGACCTTGGGTGTTGATCTCTAACCACCATTCGTGTCCCTCGCGAATCTCGGCTAGCACCGCTTCGGAGCCGGGTACTAAGAGCGAGATGGTTTCGGGCGAGCGGAAGGTGACGATATAGCCGATCAGGGCTGGAATGAAGAACATCAAAAAGGAGGCGAAGGTATAGCCCCAGGTTTCGCGGAAGATGCGCGGAAAGGTTGTGGTAAAGAACTCGATCAAGGAGCGGAAGCGCGTATGACGGCCTCGATAGATCACACCGTGGGCTTGGCCGACCAAGCCGTTGAGATAGGCGTGAACTTGATGGCGTGGGAAATCGCGCCGCGCTACAGCTAGATCGGAAGTTGCTTGGCGGTAGAGCCGCCCTAGTTCGTTGAGTTCATCTGCCGAGAGTTCACTTAGGCTGTTTTGAGCGCGACGTATCAAAACGGTGAGCCGTTCCCAAGAGGCGCGTTTGTTCGCGATAAAGGTCTCGGCAAACATAGTTTACTCCTTGCGCATACGGGTTCCTTCGTCGTTGGCTTGGCCGAGCAGCGCGCGGCTGAGCAGACCGGGCTTGGTGCCGATCAGGTGTACTTCAAGGCCCGGCAGTGCCTCGATCAGCGACCACATCAGCGAGACTTTAGCGCGCATGCCGCCGGTCACATCGGTGCCATACGAGTCGCCAGTGCCTCCTAAGACCGCTTCGATATTGGCTTGGTTGATCAGCGGGATGCGCTCGGCGTTGGGGTTGCGATGGGGATCGTCGGTGTAAACGGCCGATTCGCCCACCAAAATGATGCGGCTCGGTTGCAGATCGGTGGTCTGCAGCGCCAAGTAGCTGAAGAGCTGTTCGGTCGAAATAATCGCGCTACCCTGCTGGCTATCGAAGGCGACATCGCCGTGCACAACCGGAATAAGACCGTGCTGAAGCGCTTGGCTGATGGTGCGTGTGTCCCAGCTTTGCAGCCTGCCAGCGCTACTTTGGAGCGTGCTCGAAGGTTGAAGCGAGAGGGCGGGCAGTTGGGCTGCCACAAGAGCGTCGACGAAGATCCGGTTGAGGCGCAGGGCGGCAGCCGAAGTGGCGGCGAAGCCATACCAATCGCTTCCGGGCGCGATACCTTTATGAATGCCGTAGCGCGCGGCGGCGCTATGCCCAAACGAGCCGCTGCCATGCCCAATGATCAACGGGCGCTTGGGCTGAGCCTTCCAAGCTTGGGCAAGCTCTTGGGCGAGACGCTGAATCAAGGGGATATCGGCCGCTTCTTCGCCGCGTTTATCGGTGATGACCGAACCGCCAAATTTGATCAGGGTCAATCCAGACATCGTAACAACACTCTCTTCTTACAACAAAACACGCCTATCCAATGCTTAGCGCTGCTGCTCGTGCATCCGCTTGATGCCTTTAGCTTTCAGGCGGCGAGACTCTCACCCCCAAAGGAGATCCTCAGCGCGTCCGCCTACGGCTACCAACATCCCGCCCAACAAATGGGGTGGTAGCTGTGTGCCCAAGCTTGTTCTGCAAACTCAACGATACACAGCTCGTTATCCAAGCCAAAATGGGAAGATGACACTCTGCTCGCCGCCTGTACCTGTGCGGAAGAAGTAGAGGATCGCGAGAACGCTGAGACTCCATAGAATGACACAGATCATCAGCGGCTTATCTTTGAGGAGCATTTCGGTTGGGCTGCCGCCACCATCACGTTGGTAGACTAAATAGAGATAGCGGAAAATCCCGTAGATAACGAAGGGGACGGTCGCCATCAGAACTGGGTAAGGCTCGGTGGGAGCAACGGGTGCCACAAAGGTGGTGATGCTGTAGGCCATAATGATACAGGCCGTGATGATCGAAATCATCTGATCGAGCATGGGCACCGAGTATTCGGCTAAGATGCGACGATGCTCGCCAGCCCCACTATTGAGCAGCACCAATTCGTGGCGGCGCTTGCCTATTCCCATAAAGAGTGCCAAGAGCCACATACACATCAGCAGCCATGGTGTGATATCAACCGACTCGAGCACGACTGCGCCGCCGATCGCGCGCAAAACAAAACCAGCCGCCAGCACCAAAATATCCATAATCACGATATTTTTGAGCCAGTAGCTATAGAGCACGCCTTGCACGACAAAGTAGATGCTTAAGACGATCATCAACTCGAAGTCGGGGTCGACAGCGTAGGAAAGCCCCAAAGCACCCAAAATCAGAACGACCGCACTAACGGCCGCGACTGTCGGGCTGAGCTTGCCCGAGGCCAGTGGCCGATTGCGTTTGACCGGATGCGCTCGATCTTTTTCGATATCGACCAGATCGTTGATCAGATAGATCGCACTTGCAGCGAAACAGAAGGCGATGGCAGCCAGTACAACGTAGATAACTTGATCGACACGTGTCCAGAGGCGGTCTTGAGAAAAAACAATTGCGGCAAAAACAAAAGCTTGCTTAACCCAGTCTTTTGGCCGCATGGCACGGAAGAGGTGCCAGAGCATAGAACCACTATTCACAGTGCTTTTTTCGATGGGGCGCTCCATGAAAACCCTTGTCTATAAAACCATGCTGTATGCAGGTAGAAGCTTCCTAATTATAACCTTCGCCATTGTACCGTATAGCTTAGCCCTTGGTCAAACATAAGCACCTGTATTAAAGGCATAAAATAGGCCTGCTAAGCGATTATTGGTGGCTCGATAAGAGCTTTTCATCTCTTTGTAAGTCTTTGGTTTGATTTGTTCAATTGTTCGCCTTATCGTATACTTAAGCGATGGAATAAGTAACGATCTGCGACATATTTGTGACGCATCTCAATGGTGGCAAGCAAAGCGATTGTCTAGCGTTGGAGCATTCTTGGCAATTCCATACATAACAAACCTTGGCTTACACCAGATAATGCACTATGACAAATCAGAATGTGACGAACGAAGCCTCAACGCCTTCTCCTGACCTCCATACCAATGCAGCGGTTCAAGCATCAAGTGGACCATTTGGTATTTCGTGGAATTCGCTTGGCTTGATCGGCGCAACAGTTTTATTGACAATTGCTTTGCTGTTTGTACCAGTTGATGTGCTTGAGCGTTTGGGCAACTATGGCTATGTGGGAGTATTTGTTTTAACCCTATTGGCCAATGCTTCGATTGTATTGCCTTCGCCTGCGGTTGCAGTTGCGGCCTTGGCAGGTGCTACGCTCAACCCTTGGCTTGTGGGTATCTTGGCTGGAGTAGGTGCCTCGTTAGGAGAGATCACTGGCTATATGGCTGGTGTAGGCGGAAGCGAGCTCGCAGCCCGTTCGCGCTATTATATGGTTGTCGAGCGCTGGGTTAAACGTTGGGGTATGGCGACCATTTTTGCGTTAGCGTTTATACCTGGTCCGGGCCTCGACCTCGCAGGAATCGCGGCTGGTACCTTGCGAATCCCTTTTCGTAACTTTATGCTGCCCTGTATGGTCGGTAAAGTAACGCGATTTATTCTCGTTGCTTGGTTGGGCCACTGGTTTCTGTAAGTCCTTTTCTCAAGAGTATAAAGGTGTTTTGATGGCAGAACTCTTAATAGCGACCCACAACGCAGGTAAAGCGCGCGAGTTTGAAGCGATTTTCGCTGATCTGGGTCTGACCCTGCGTACGCTCGATGACCTTGGCATTACAGAAGATATCGAAGAGACTGGCACTACCTTCGAGGAAAATGCCCGTTTGAAGGCTGAGGGCTATGCCAAAATGAGCGGTTTGCCAACTTTGGCCGACGACTCGGGTCTGGAAGTCGCCGCCTTAAACGGTGAGCCGGGTGTCTATTCGGCCCGTTATGGTGGCGTTAAGGGTGAAGCTCAGTTGCGCTACCTCTTGAGCAAGCTGGAAGGTGTGCCCTTCCACAACCGACTGGCGCGTTTCGTTTGTACGATCGCGCTGGCTCTGCCGGGCTACGAGACCGAGTTTGTGCATGGCACGCTGCCCGGTGTGATCGAGTTCGAGCCGCGTGGCAGCAATGGCTTCGGCTACGACCCGCTCTTTTTGATTATCGATAGCAACAAAACCTTGGCTGAGATGCTTCCCGAAGAGAAGAACAAGATCAGCCATCGTGCACAGGCCGCTAAGGCTGCGCGCGAGGTTTTGGCGCGCTGGCAGGCCGAAGGGCGGCTATGAGCCTCGAAGTCACATCGTTGGCATCGGGAAGCAGCGGTAACGCCCTGCTGATCCAACGCGATGGCATTGCGATCTTGATCGATTGTGGGGTTTCTCAGCGTGCCATCGAGCGCCAGTTGCGTCTGGTTGGGGTTGAGCCTGCTGGTTTGACGGCGATTATCTTGACCCATGAGCACGGCGATCATAGCTACAGCGCTGGCCCCTTAGCGCGGCGCTGGAAGCTGCCCGTGGTATGTAATGGGCCGACGCGCGCTATGTTGCGGGACGAGCTTGACGGTGTGACGGTTGAAGAGCTGCCCGAACGAGGAAGACTGCAGATCGGCCCTTTTGAGATCAATAGTTTTGCTTTGCGCCACGATGCGGCTGCTCCTGTCGGTTATCTGATCGACGACGGCGTGCATCGGGTTGGTATCGCGATCGATCTGGGTAGTTGGGATATGCACACGGCTGAGGCCTTGCAACCCGCCGACTTGATTGTGCTGGAAGCCAACCACGATCGTGAGCGCCTACGCGCTTCGCCCTATCCGCGCTCGTTGCAGCACCGCATTATGGGGCCGCTCGGTCATCTCGATAATGTGCAAGCTGGCGAGCTCTTGACAAAGGTGGCGGCCGATGGTCGAGCGCGCGATGTATGGCTGGCGCACCTCTCAGAGCAGGCCAATTCGCCCGAGATCGCGACGCGTGTGGTTCGCACCACCGTGCAGATGGCAGGGATCGCCTCTTTGCGAGTGGCAGCCCTGCCGCGTAAACAGAGCAAACGTTGGAGTAGTGATCGTATGATGGTTCAGACCTCGTTATTTGGCGACGAGGGTTTGAGCGTGTAACGATAGATGTCTGTTGTTAGTATGACAAGGAGTTCCCATGGCTTCCGACAAAATGGATTACATCTGGTTCAATGGCGAATTGGTTGAGTGGGATAAGGCGCAGATCCACGTTTTGTCGCATGTCGTCCACTATGGTAGCAGCTTTTTCGAAGGCATTCGTGCCTACGAAACCCCCAAGGGCACGGCTGTTTTCCGTTTGACCCCCCATATCCGCCGTCTCTTCGATTCGGCTAAGATCTACCGCACCGAGATCCCCTATACCCAGGAGCAGTTGATCGAAGCGGTCAAGCAGACGGTCAAAGCCAACAAACTGAGCTCGGGCTATATCCGCCCGGTCGTTTATCGTGGCTACAACACGATCGGCGTCAACCCGGCGGGTTGTCCGGTAGAGGTCGCGATCGCGACCTTGCCGTGGGGCAAATATCTGGGCGATGAGGGCATGGAGAACGGTGTCGATGTCTGTGTTTCGTCGTGGACTCGCTTCGCTCCCAACACTTTGCCCGCTATGGCTAAGGCAGGTGGCAACTACCTCAACTCGCAGTTGGTCAAGATGGAAGCGCTGGCGAATGGCTACAGCGAAGGCATTGTGCTCAATGTCGACGGCATGGTGAGCGAGGGCAGCGGCGAGAACCTCTTTGTGGTGCGCGATGGCAAGGTCGTCACTCCAGTGCTGACCTCTTCGATTCTGCCCGGCATCACCCGCGAGACCGTCATTACCCTGCTAAACGAAATGGGCATCGAAGTGATTCAGCAGCCCATTCCGCGCGAAATGCTCTACATCGCCGACGAGCTCTTCTTCACCGGTACGGCTGCCGAAGTCACGCCGATCCGCTCGGTCGATCGCATCCAGGTGGGCGCTGGCAAGCGCGGCCCGATCACCGAAGCTGTTCAGAAAGCCTTCTTCTCGGTGGTAACCGGCGAGACCGAGGATAAATACGGCTGGCTCGAATATTAAAATAGGGTTTGGAAGGTGGGCGTCTTACAGGCACAACGCATCTGCGCTGTGCCTGTTTCCGCAGAAAGGCGAGATCGATGTCGCAAGAACTACAAGAGCTTCAGGTTATTGGTGTTCGTTATCGTGGGAGTACCTTTGCCGAAGATGATGAGCGCGCTTTAGATGCGTATCTCGAATCTGGGGTGTATGCCCAAGCTGAAGTACCCTTCCAGGTCAGCGAAGTCCGCATGCCTGAGGCACGCCGCGTCGCTTTTGAACCCGATAATCTTGGCATTATCAATGGCGAGATCGCTCAAGCGGTCGCCGAGGCTTTGCGTGCTGGTCGCTCGGTTTTGATGACGGGCGGCGACTGCACACACGCTACAGGCATGTTTGGCGGTTTGCAAGACGTTTATGGCGCTGATGCTCGCATCGGTTTGGTTTGGTTCGATGCCCACGGCGATTTCAACACACCTGGCACCACTTTATCTGGTATGCTCGGCGGCATGCCTGTGGCGGTTTGTGCTGGTTTGGCCTACCCACGCTGGCGCAACGAGTCCCATATTCGTGCCCCGCTGCCGACCGATCGGATCTTGTTTGTCGATGTGCGCAACCTAGATGCTCCTGAAAAGCAGCTGATTCGCGCAACCGACGCTAAAATCGCAGCGGTCGCCGATGGCTTTCCGGGCGAAAAGCTGCAGTATGCCCTTGCCCACCTCTCCTCGCGCTGCGATAAGATCTACTTCCACATCGACTCCGATATTCTTGATGAGTCGTATGTGCCCAATCACGGCACCAAAGAGCCGAACGGCCCGAACATGCAACAGGTGCAAGACGCGATCACAGCGGTGATGGCGACGGGCAAGGTAGTGGCGGCGGCGGTTGTATCGGTCTATGGCTCGGGGGAAGGGCGTGAGACCAGCGTAGCGTCGGGGATCGAGTTGATCCGGGGCCTTCTTCATTCGTGGCGGCGTTTTGGGCGAGCGGAGTAGCACTGCATGTATCGCGATCTGATCTTTGACTTTTTCGGAACCTTGGTTCAATATCGAGCAGGTTCGTTTCATAGCGCGCCCTACCAACGAACCCACCAGTTTCTGCTAGAAACAGGTTTCCCGATCGACTATGAGGCTTTTGTCGCAGACTATAGTCGTTCTGCAGATCTGCTCGAGAGCCAAGCCCGCGCCAGCCTCGGCGAGTACCATATGCTCGATGTAGCCCGTCACTTCTTCCAGCAGAGCTTTCAAACTGTGCCCGATCAAGCGATCTTAGATGGCTTTGTGGATCACTTTATAAGTGAATGGGAACGAGGCGTGCGCTATTACGATCAGATCGCGCCTTTTCTGAGCGCACTGCATGCGCGTTACCGCTTGAGCGTACTCTCTAACACCCACTATCCACCCATGATCGCTAAACACCTCGCTGCGATGGGGGTTAAGCCGCTCTTCGCTCAGATCGTTACCTCGGTTGAATATGGCTTGCGTAAGCCACATCCTGCCATCTTTCAGCATGCACTAGAGCGCCTGGGCAGCTCTGCCGATCAGGCGCTCTATATTGGCGATACCTTTCTTGATGACTATCAAGGCGCTCGCTCGGCTGGCCTAGCCTGTGTTTTGATCGATCCTGAAGGGCGCTATCCCGAGCTTGCTTCGCGAATCGAAAGTCTCTTTCAGCTTGAGAGCTATTTGTCTCGCTCGACCGATCAAAAGCTGTAGCCTTTCGTTCTTGCAAAACGAGCAATAGCCTTCAGGCTATATGCATTTCGCTGTGCAGTTGGAAAGACGTTTCGCGGATATCGTCGTTATTGCGAAAAGCTTGGGCAAGCTCGGCAACGCTCAAGTGTTGGCCCGGCAAGATCAGCTCAGGGGCGATGTCGGCCAGCGGTAGCAGAACGAACGAGCGCTCAGCGATACGTGGGTGAGGTAGCGTTAGCCTGGTGTCGTTGAGCGTTACATGCTCGTAGTGCAAAAGATCGATATCGATTTTGCGTGGCCCGTAGCGCATGCTGCTAACACGCCCGAGCTCGATTTCGGCCTGTTTGACATAATCGAGCAGCTCGATAGGTGTAAGCTCGGTTTGAATACGAACCGCAGCATTGAAGAAATCGGGTTGATCGACGACATAAGCGGGCGCTGTTTCATAGACTTTCGAAAAAGCGCTGATTTGCGCAACTGCTTTGAGAGCGCTGATTGCACTCTGAAGAGCAGTAAGACGATCGCCAAGATTGCTTCCTAGTGCAAGATAAACTGTGGGCATAGTGTATCCTTAATCGCTTTCGGCAAGCCCAAAATAGTGTCGCGCTGCTGCAGCAACAAAGAGTGAACCACAAATACAGACGAGATCGTTTGAAGTAGCCAGGTCGAGGGCTTGTTCTATCGCTTTTGGCAAGTTCGCTTCCACCATGATCGGCGCTTGAGTATGCAGACGCGCGTATTCGTAGAGCCGTTGTGGATCGGCGGAGCGGGGATGATCGGCGCGGCTCAGAATCGTAGTGCTGGCATGAGGTAAGATCACTGCCACCATGCGCTCGAGATCTTTGTCTGCCGATGCTCCCAGCACGAAGATCACCCTTCGTGAAGGGAAATAGGTTAGTAGACTTTGCCAAAGCTGCTGCATGGCGCTCTCGTTGTGGGCACCATCGATGATGACGGGGCAAACTTGAGCAGCTACAAATTCGAAACGAGCGGGCCAACGAGTGCTCGCTAAACCTTCACGAATCGCCTCGTCTGTGATCGGCCAGCCAGCTCGCTGAAGCAGAAGGGCTGCGGCGCAGGCAAGGCGCGCGTTGCTGAGCTGAAAGCTGCCTTTGAGGGCGAGCTGCTCGGGAGTGATCGGAATCGGATAGGCCAAGCTTTGGCCCTTGGGGGCGCAGATCTGATCGGCTTGGGCGATAAAGAGCTCGGCCTGTTTTTGAGCCGCGACTGTGGCGATTACCTCGGCCGCTTCGGGAGCCTGTTCGATGCTCACGACGGGGTGTGGACCTTTAATAATGCCCGCCTTTTCGCTTGCGATCTGGCTGAGCGTCGAGCCCAAAAGCGCGGTATGATCGTAACTAATCGAACTCAAAACTGCTAAGATCGGTGTAACAACATTAACTGCGTCGAGCCGACCACCCAAACCGATTTCGAGCACTGCCAGCTCGACCTGTTGCTCGGCAAAAAAACAGAAGGCCATAGCGGTCAGAATCTCGTATTGCGACAGCTCGCCAAGTTCCTTTGGCAGCGCTGCCACGGCAGGTTGTACTCGACGGACGCAGGCTACAAGGTCGTGTTGGCTGATCGCTTGCTTGTTCAGACGAATTCGTTCGCGGATTGTATGCAAATGGGGCGAACTGTACATTCCAACTTTGAGGCCCGCCGATTGCGCGATCTGGTTGAGCATCGCACAGGTTGACCCTTTGCCGTTGGTTCCTGCGACCACAACGCTCTTGAAACGCTGTTGTGGATCGCCCAGCAGTGCTAAGAGCGCTTGCATTCGTTCCAAGTGAAAGTCAGCAAGCTTTGCTCTGGGTTTTTGTTCGCTGTTGAGCCACGATGCGAGCCAGTTGAGTGCCTCGCTATAGTCTGGGTTGCTTTGCGCCGCTTCCATGGATTCCATTTCTCTATTCTATCTGTTTCCTAGAGCATAAACGCTGCGGTGCTGCTCATTGTATCACTTGATAAGGAGCATGAAATGTCACTTGAAAGCCGCCTCGACAAGTGGGGTAGCCGCACTCAGATCATGGCTATTATGAACGTTACTCCTGACTCTTTTAGCGGCGATGGACTGGTGGGAGAACAGGCTGTGCAGCGTGAGCTGGGCTCCGATACGCTGCTTGATCATGCTCTCGCAAAGGCCCGCGAAGCTGCTCAAGAGGGTGCGACCATTTTAGATGTAGGTGGTGAATCGACCCGTCCGGGCGCGCGACCTGTCGCAGTTCAAGAGGAGATAGCGCGGGTCGTACCGATTATCTCGATGCTCGCCAAACAGCAACACCTTCCGATCTCGGTCGATAGTTACCATCACGAGACGGTCGAGGCGGCCCTCGATGCTGGGGCTTGGATGGTAAACGATATTTGGGGTTTGCGCATGCCCAGCGGCGGTTGGAACGAGCAGATGGCCAAGATCGTTGCAAAAGCCAAGGTGCCGATTATTTTGATGCATAATCGCCCGGTCAAGGCTAGCTTATCTTTCAACTTTACTCATTACGAGCAGGTTCACTATACCAATCTGATCGAAGATATTTTGCAAGAGCTGCAAGAGAGCGTTTCGTTTGCCATGTCGATGGGGATCAAACGAGACAATATTTTGATCGATCCCGGGATCGGTTTTGCCAAGACACCCGCTCAAAATATGACCGTGCTACGCAATCTAGGGGTCTTTCGGCGTTTGGGCCTGCCGATCTTATTGGGCGTTTCGCGCAAGTCGTTTATCGGACAGACGCTTGAATTGCCGCCCCAAGAGCGCGATGAGGGCACAGCTGCGATCACAGCCTTTGCTATTCAGCAGGCGCAAGTCGACATAGTGCGTGTGCATCAAGTGCGCATCAATGCGCGCGTAGCTCGCATGATCGATGCTTTGGTTCGCCATTAGCGCAGCTCATTCGGTTCGTCTTTGTAGCTTTCGTCAAATCAGCTTGGCCGCTATGTGATACCAAATCCGTTTGATCATTTCCGCGCTCTGGCGGCCTGCTCTCTTCCCCAAAGAGGGCAGCTAGCGCGTCCGCCTACGGCTACCAACAGCTCGCCCGTAAGCAGGGTGTGCTAGCTGTGAGCCGAAAGACTGCCCAACATACAATGATTCAAGCGGATTTCGTATGAAATCGCTCAATGCGTTTCCAAGCTGTGCGACTGCGGCTCTTTGAGAGGCTTTGCTAACACTGCTAGAAGCGCCTTTTGGTGGGTGGAAACTTGGTAGCCGTAGGCGGACGCGCCAAGGGCCGCATGGGAGCGAGAGACTTCGCCGCTAGCGAGCTGAACCTATTGGGCGTATGGAGCTGCTTCTCTCGCTTGTTCCTGAGAGGTTGAACAAGGCAAAACGGTGTATGAGAGGTGTTAAATACGTCTTTATGATGCAAGATACGCCTTCTAAAGCGGAAGTTGCCGACTTGCGACAAAACTGGTACCATACGCAACCACAGCACCAAAGGTGGTGCTGGATTTTCCGAGATTTGAGGAGCGTATCCATATGGCTGATGTAGTTCGAATGGGCGTGGTAGGAGCTGGTAGTATTTCATTGCGAGGTATCTTGCCACACTTGAGCCAAGAGGATGTTCAAGATCGGGTAGTATTAGCTGCAGTGTGTGACCCAGTACCGGGTCGCGCTGAAGCTGCTGCTGCCAAGTTTAATATTCCAAAGGCTTTTGAGACCTACGAAGAGCTTTTGGAAAAGGGTGAGGTCGATGCGGTAACGATCGCTTCCCCGATCGGCCTTCACTATCAGCAGGGTATTATGGCTGTGGAGGCAGGCAAGCACCTGCACTTCAACAAGACCATGACCACTACTGTGGCAGAAGCAAACGACCTGATCGAGCGTGCTAAGGCCAAGAACCTGCGCATTGTTGCTTCGCCAGGTGAAATGCTCCGCCCCCACAACCGCCGTATCAAAGAGCTGATCGCCGAAGGTGCGATCGGTACTCTCTGCTGGGCTGCCTGTGGTGCAGCGTTTGGTCGCTATCACGAGACCGAGAATGTACGCGGTGGTAACGATGTGTTGACCAACATCGACCCCTCGTGGTACTTCCGCAAGCCGGGTGGTGGCCCGCTCTACGATATGACCGTGTATGCTCTGCACGGCATTACCGGTATCTTGGGTCCTGTGAAGCGTGTGACTGCGCTTTCGGGTGTGCGCCTCAAAGAGCGTGAATTCAATGGCCGTATGGTTCCGGTCGACGCCGATGACAACACGCTGATGCTGTTGGACTTCGGCAACAGCATGTTTGCCTTGGCCTATGGTGTGGCTGCCGGTAGCATTACACACGGTTTCAGCGGCACCTACTTTGGTACCAATGGTAGCATCTCGGGTATGAACCTGAATGGTCAGCCCTTCGAATACGAGGGCTTGGACATCATTCGTGCCCACGAACATGAGGGTGCTAGCAACCAGTGGATTCTGCCTCACGTGGTCGGTGTCCACCGCCATATCGAAGAGCAGCACGTCTACGAGGACATTATGCAGTTGGTCGACTGGGTCCGCGATGATAAACCCTCGATCGTGACGGCTGAGCATGCTCGCCACGTAATCGATATCATCGAGTCGGCCTACCGCTCGGCTGAGACCGGCCAAGCTCAGACCCTCACGACCACCTTCTAATTCTTTCTTGTCACAGCAGTGTGACGCTGCATGCAACAGCCCTCCCTTTGCAACTGCAAAGGGAGGGATTTTTTTGTCTTTAAGCGCACTTATGAGACGACGACGTCGTTGCCAAGCTCGATAATCGCGTCACGAACGCGGTTGGCAGCTTCGTGCCAGCTTGAACGGTTGTCGAGTGAGGCAGAGAGGTAGAGCGGTGCGCCGAAGCGAACCCGCACAGTGTAAGGTCGCGGAATAAACTTGCCTTTGGGCAGAACCCGGTCGGTGGTGAGCAGACGGGTTGGAATCACGGGCACATGGGGGAAGGTCGCAATCAGGCGGCCGATGCCACCTCGAAACGGCCCGATGCTGCCATCTTGGCGGCGGGTTCCTTCGGGATAGATGATCAAGCCGTAGTCTTCGCGTAGGGCGCGAATAGCGTGGCGTAGCGGGTCTTGTCGTGAAAATGCATCGCGCTCGACTGGAATGGCGTTGTAGAGGGTGCGGGCCGCCAGTTGACGCATACCACCTTTGAAAAAGTAGTCGTATGCTGCTGCAACAACGACCTTTTTCCAATGGCTATTGGGTAATGCGGCAAATAAAACCGCCGTATCTGCATGGCTAGAGTGATTGGATGCGATGATGAAGGGCCCACTTGCCGGCAGATGTTCACGACCTTCGACTTGCGGTCGTACATACAAACGTACGAAGGAATTGAAGAGGAACGGCGCAAAGAGTGTGTATGGATGACTACTAATATAGAGGCGCATGTTCGCACTCCGTTGTGAACGATACGTACACCTGAACACCAAGCCACAACCGCCTACCGTTGGAACTCGATGTGTGCCACACCATTGTGTATCGATTATCGTCGCTAATAAGTTGTATCGTTTGCATTGTATCACACTATCTCTTGTCTTCACAGATTGACTGTGGAAGACGATTCTACAAAGCGGATTGCAATAGTTTGAGCTGGCGACAAGCGCCAGACGAATTGCATATTATAGTGGAAATAGCGTGACGGCCTTCAAGCGGCGTTTTGTTGCCGCTCTGCCTTGCTCAAGCAGAAAGCTCCTTGTCGGGTAGCTTTACATAGGTTTCATCGATATAACACCAGCCCCAATTTTCACCCGGCTCGAACGACTGGATGATCGGGTGTTGAGTTTGATGGAAATGTTGGGTTGCATGCTTGTGGGGCGATGAATCGCAACAACCGATGTGCCCGCAGATCCGGCAGATCCGCAAATGAACCCAGGTTGATCCTATCTTAAGGCATTCTTCGCATCCTTCAGCGCTGGGAACCACCTCCTGAATTTGATCGAGATGAGTGCACGGTTTCCGCATTATGCTACCCTTCCTCAAGAGGCGTAAAGCCTCGTTTAATCATTATTACCGATGCTAGATCTATTCTGAAACGGGTTGGGCTGGGTTGCTATCGATAATGTTATTCTACACCCTAATAAACGAAACGAGGAGTCCATTCTTTTCGGAAAACTGTTTGTGTGTTGGGGGGCGCTTTCGGCGCACAGCCAGCTACAACACTCTTGTGGCGGGTGGCATGTTGGTAGCCGTAGGCGGACGCGGTTAGGACGTGCTTGGGGGAGGGATCTCGCCGCCTGCATGCTGAAGGTATCAAATGGATTTGCACCTTTTATGTTGTGTTTTTTGGCCTTCGGCAGAGGGGAACTTGACTCCCCCTTTTTTGTGCGTTATGAGAGCGCAAGTCTTTAAACAGCTTTAGGATTACTTTGCGTTTTTTGGCCTTTAGTAGAGCGGAGCTTGACTATTGCTGTTGAGAGAGATTTCGTGCTAACCTGCGAGATCTCTCTCAACTCTTTTCCTAGCTTTTCAGTTTTCCTAGGTGGCGAGCATTCACCTGTTAGGCAGACTTGCTATGAGACTAGCCGGTGTTGCGCAGACCAGCGGCGATACCGTTGATGCTGTGCAAGATCGCCGATTCGATCGCGTTGTGGTCGGGCCGGTCGGGGTTGGCGCGCAGGCGGCGCAGCAGTTCGACCTGAATATAGCTGAGCGGGTCGACGTAGGGGTTGCGACGCGCGATCGAGCGCTGCAAGATCTCTTTGTTATCGAGCAGCGTTTTGATACCGATGATCTCGCAGACGATTTCGCAGGTGCGTTGATGCTCTTCGGCGATGACGGCATAGATGGCATCGCCAATTTTGGGATCGGGCACCAGATCGGCGTAGAGGCGTGCGATATGCATATCGGCCTTGGCCAAAATCATCTGGGCGTTGTCGAGCAAGGTGGTGAAGAAAGGCCAATGCTCGTACATATCGCGCAGCAGATCGATGCGGGCTTCAGGCGTTTTGTACGCTTCCAGAGCAGGGATAGAGTTTTGAATTGCGGCATCGCCCTGATCGACAAACAGGCTGAGGCCGGTGCCGAGACCATACCAGCCCGGCAGCGTGTGGCGGCTCTGCATCCAGCTGAAGACCCACGGAATGGCGCGCAGGTCTTCGATGCGATCACTGTTGCGGCGGCTGGCAGGGCGTGAACCGATCTGCAAACGGCTGATCTCGGCGATGGGCGTGGCGTTGCGGAAGTAGTGTAAGAAGCGCGGGTCGTCGTAGACTAGGGCGCGATACTTGTGGCGCGATAGCTCTGCCGCGACATCCATAGCCGCCAGCCAAGCTGGATCTGGCTCTTTGTTTTGGGCGCTGAGACCGGCACGAATGACCGCGTTTAAGATCTGTTCGAGATGGCGGTGAGCCGTCTCGGGGTCGGAGTAACGATCGGAGATCGCTTCGCCCTGTTCGGTCATTTTCATGCGACCTTGAATCGTGCTAGCGGGTTGAGCCAGAATGGCACGGTTCGAAGGGCCGCCACCGCGACCGACCGAGCCGCCGCGACCGTGGAAGAGGCGCTGTTTGATACCGTAGCGCTCGGTGATGGCGGTGATGTCGATCTGCGCGCGGTAGAGCGCCCAGTTGGAAGCCAAGAAGCCGCCCTCTTTGCTGCTGTCGGAGTAGCCGAGCATAATCTCTTGCAGGTCGCCGCGCAGCTTGAGGTGATCGCGATAGATCGGCAGCTTGAGCAAGCCCTCTAAGACGCTGCCCGAGCAGTTGAGGTCTTCGCCCGTTTCAAACAGCGGTACGATGTTGAGGTGGCTGAACTGGCCGGGTTTGTAGAGATGGGCCTCTTTGGCCAGCAGCAAGACCGCTAAGACATCGCTGGCGGTGGCCGCCGCACTGATGATGTAAGTTTCGATCGCTTCGGGGCTGATCTGAGTCAGCAGAGCCGAGATGATGCGGAAGGTCTCGACTGTTTCGACCGTCTCGGGGCTGTAGCTTTCGCCGTTGCTTTGCGTGTTAGCGTAGATGCCGCTGAAGGCGTGTTCGCCAGTGAGCGTGAAGGGAATGAGCGGTCGCGGATTTTGCAGCTCTTTGCTGAGCAGCTCGACCCGCTCTTCTTCCGAAAGCGCCACGTAGTCGGAACAGACGCCAGCGCGTTTGAACAGCTCGGCCAAAGCTTGCACATGGCGGTCGCGGTGTTGACGAATGTCGAGCGTGGCGGTGTGCAGTCCAAAGACCTCCACATTGCGAATAAAGTCGTGCAGCATGCCGTTGGCGATGGTGGCGCTGCCGTTTTGGCGCAAGCTCTCGTCGATAACACGCAGATCGGCCAACAGATCGTTGCGGGTGTGGTAAAAGCTGCCCGGCTCTGGTAGCGGCTGAGGAACGCCCCAAGCTGGCTGATGGTTGAGGGTATGCTGGCGCGAGCGCAGCAGCTTTTCGCGAATGTAGGTACAGAACTGGCGATAAGGCTCGTTTTTGTTGCGATGCTCAACCAGATCGGCGATGGCTGGGAAGATGCGTGCGTTCTCGGCTAGAGCCTGTTTCAGCCCTTCGCTAACCGAAACTTGCGAGGTCGCTTGGCTGAGTTGCACGCTCAGCTCTTCGACGGTTTCGATATAGGTGTCGATAGCTTGGAGGCGTAGCAAACGCACTGTTTCGACCGTGACTTCGGGCGTTACAAAGGGGTTGCCATCGCGGTCGCCGCCCATCCAGACGCCGTAGCGCAAGAAGGAAGGGATATGCCACTTCTTGCCGAATTCGGCGTCGGGATAATACTCTTCGAGCGCCAGCTCCATATCGCGATAGATGCGCGGCACTTCCTGAAAGAGGATCTCGTGGAAGTAGTAGAGCCCGTTTTTGACCTCATCGATCACGGTCGGCTTGATCTGGCGCACATCGTCGCTCTGCCACAGGCCAAGAATCTCTTCGTGGAGCTGGTCGAAGAGCTCTAGGCGCTCGCGCGGCGTGAGCCACTGGCTGATGGGGCTGTTAAACTTCTGAAGCGCTTTGCCGAGGCGGCGCAGTTTGAGCATGGTTGTGCGGCGTTTAGCTTCGGTCGGGTGGGCCGTAAAGACCGGTATGACTTGGGCATCTGCTAACCAAGCTTGAAGCTGCTCGGCGGAGACATTGTGCTGACGCAGCTCGGCGATGGCTGCGGCGATCGAATCGTTGCGGGGAGTGTTGTAGTCGCGTCGATCGCGCTCACGCAAAACGCGGATACGCTCGTTGTTTTCTGCCAGATTCACCAAGCCAAAATAGAGCGCAAAGGCTTTGATAATGCCTCGAAGCTGAGAAACATTGAGTGATTGAACCAGCTCGGTCAGAGCCGACGACTGTTTCGATTGGGGGTCGGCGCGCAGGTCTTTGGCCATTGCGCGTATCTGCTCTTCAAGCGAGAAGAGTTCTTCACCACCTTGTTCGCGAATAACATCACCTAAAATATCGCCAAGTAGGTGGATACTAGCGGATAAAGGATCGCGCGATTCGCCATTGTGGGTGGAATCTGTGGCATTTGGTATTTGCTGCATGCCATTCCCTCGATTGATCGACGCTCGCATCTGCAAGACACGTCCGTCATGATGAAACCAGAATTGAAGGAGCCAAGAGCGTTGGCAACGCTGGTCGGACCAACACTCTTTGGCTCCATTGCGAGTGAAAACGAGATTCTCTCCTTATTATAACAAAACTACTGCTTGCTCTGTGTCATTCTGACCTTCAAATATCTGGAATTATCTCCGCTTCTTTGTGCTATAATCGCCGAGAATTTGACTCTTCCCTACGCTCAAACTTCTTTGGATTGTACCGTTACGGTTAGAAGAACGTATGCAGACAACACAATCACAGGGCGCTCAAACGGTTCGCTCGCAGCCTTCGCTGGCCGTTTTGACGCTAATTTTGGGTTTACTGTCCGCCTTTGGGCCTTTGACGATCGACATGTACCTCCCTGCCCTGCCAACTATCGCCCAAGACTTTGGAACAGATACGGCGGCGGTTCAGATGACCTTAGCGGTCTATTTCGCCGGTTTGGCGATCGGCCAGGCCTTCTACGGCCCGATCGCAGATCGGCTCGGTCGACGCGGCCCGCTGCTGTTTGGTTTGGCGCTCTATGTCGTAGCTTCGGCGGTCTGCGCCTTTAGCACAAGCCTAGGCGGCCTGATCGTCGGGCGCTTTCTGCAAGCCTTGGGCGGCTGCGCTGGTATGGTGATCTCGCGCTCGGCGGTGCGCGACCTATTCGAGGCCAAAGAAGCGGCCAAGATCTATTCCTTGTTGATGCTGATTATGGGCGTCGCGCCGATTACCGCACCTTTCATTGGCGGCCAAATGCTGCTCTACGCCAGTTGGCGCTGGATCTTTGGCATTTTGGTGATCTTCGCTCTGTTATGCCTTGTTTTGGTCTTCTTCAGCTTCCCCGAGACCTTGCCTGTTGAACGCCGCATTCGGGCTGGCATCGGTCAAGCCTTGTCGGTCTATTGGAAATTGCTGCGTGATCGCAACTATGTTGGTTACGCCGTGACTGGCGGCTTGGTTTCGTCGGCGATGTTTGTCTATATCTCGGCCTCGCCCTTCGTTTTTATCGAGCTATTTGGCGTGCCCTCGGACCGTTATGGATGGCTATTCGGCATCAATGCGCTGGGCTTGATCGCTGCTTCGCAGGTCAACCGCTGGCTGTTGGGCCGCTTGAGCAGCCACCAAATCATTGTCGGCACCCTTGTAATGGGCTTGGTCGCAAGTTTCTTCTTAGCTTTCTTCGGGGTCACAGGAATCGGCGGTTTGATTGCGATCTTGATCCCGCTCTTTTTCTGCATTGTGCCGAACGGCGTGGTTGGCCCCAATACTACCGCGCTGGCCATGCAGCCTCATAGCAGTGTGGCAGGCAGCGCTTCGGCTCTGCTGGGCACGTTGCAATTTGTGTTGGGAGCCTTCGGTGGCGCAATCGTCGGTTGGCTGGCGAACGGCACCGCTATGCCGATGACGGTCTGTATCGCGGCATGCTTCGTTTTGGCGCTGGCGAGCTACTTCTTGATGACCCGCCCCGAGGCTGAGTAATTCAAATCCGCCTGATGAGTTTCTCTTTGGCCTTCGGCAGAGTGGAACTTTCCCCGACTTTGGGTTTTTCTTGTGTTGCGAGAGCGCAAGTTTTGAAACCGATTTGGCAGGCGCTTCGTTTTGGTTGGGCCTATGGCACAGGCAGATACGCCCTCGTTTGGGGGTGGGATGCTGGTAGCCGAAGGCGGACGCGCTAGAAGCCGAATGAGAGCTAGCCGCCTTTCCGCCAAATGATGCGCGATACGCGATAAGGCCGATATAACAAAAAGGAGGTGGATTCGCCCGAATCCACCTCCTTTTGTTTGAGTATGCGCTTTTAGAGCTTGTATTCGCCCTTCAAGAACTTGATGGCGGTATCGGCCAGAATCGCGGCGCCGATCGGCATACACGACTCGTCGATGTCGAAGACCGGGGTGTGGTGGCCGCGCTCGAAGTCGCCGACCGCAGCGCCCAGGTTGAACATCGCGCCGGGAGCCTCTTGGCACATATAGGCGAAGTCTTCGGCGCCCATGCCTTGGCGGCTGGTGTCGATGCCCTTCTCACCCAAGATCGGAATAGCGCTGTCGCGGATCCAGCCGGCGACGCGCTCGTCGGCCCAGCCGGGAGGATAGCCACGCTCGAAGCTCAGGCGGTAGTCGCCGCCGAACGAACGAGCCACAGCGAAGGCGCGCTCGATTTCGACCAGCAGCTGCTCGCGCACATCGGGATCGTAGCTGCGGATGGTGCCCTCCAAGAAGACCTCTGAGGGGATTACGTTGGAAGCGGCGCCAGCGTGGACCTGGCCAACACTGATCACGGCAGCCTTGAGCGGATCGATGCGGCGCGGCACAATGCCGTGCAGCGCGGTCAGCACCGGAATCAGCATCCAGAGCGGGTCGGTGCCGCCATGCGGATAGGCGCCGTGGCCGCCGGTGCCGGTGATGTAGCCCCGGAAGGTGTCGACAGCAGCCGACTGCCAGCCGCCCTTAACGGTGATCTCGCCGACCGGCTGGGTCGAGTCGACGTGCAGCGCGATCACAGCATCGACGCCCTTCAGAGCGCCCTCTTCGATCATGCGCATTGCGCCGCTCTTGCCTTCGTCGTCGGCGATCTCTTCGGCGGGCTGGAAGAGCAGACGCACGCGACCCTTGAGATTCTCTTTGGCGATCGCGTCGCGCACAAGGTGGGCTACACCCAAAAGAATAGCGGTGTGAGCGTCGTGACCACAGGCGTGCATTACGCCATGATTGGTCGAGACGTAGCTCTGCTTGCTCTCTTCGATGATCGGCAGGGCGTCCATGTCGGCGCGGATACCGATCACAGGGCCGTCGCCGTTGCCGATCTCGGCCACAACGCCGGTCTTGCCGACCTGGGTCTTAATATCGTAGCCGCCGATCTCTTGGAGCGTTTCGGCTACCAGAGCAGCGGTGCGCACCTCTTGGAAGCCCAACTCAGGATGGGCATGGATATCGCGGCGCAGACGAATCAGCTCATCAGCAAGAGCTTTAGCTTGCTCAATCATGCAAAAACTCCCTATTGTAGGTTGAGGAACGGAACACACGTCTAGATTACCATAAATTGCTCAATCTTTCGAATAGTTTGTTTCGTTTTATGCCAAAAACCTGAGCCATTTTGCATCCTCTTTTTCTACTCAGGCGAAGAGGTCCTATTCCTCCCATTCGGCCCTTAGCGCGTCCGCCTCCGGCTACTAAACAGGGCTAGCCCGCCCTCATCCCCGGCCCTTCTCCCACAAGCGTGGGAGAAGGGAGCACGGCCCTCATCCCCAACCCTTCTCCCGCAAGCAGGAGAAGGGAGCAGGGCTGCGTTTCAGCAAAGAAACCGTACGACAGGCTTAGGGTACGGCCGTCCAAGACCTATAAGCTGGGCGCGCAGCGCACTGCTGACAGGTCAAAGGCAAGGACGATAGCCTGTTAGCTTGTTCTAAAACGTTAGCTGTGCTCACAAAGCAGCACAATCGCACAAGCATTGCAAAACAATTCTCTAAAAAGACTCTGTGTCTGGTGTGCCTCGTGTGGTGAATATTGTCTTGTGTGGTGAAAAAAGAGAAGAGGCTGAAACATTACGTTCCAGCCTCTCGAAGCTTGAAACTTGGAGAGCTAGTGCTGAACCAGTTCGATCAGCACGCCCAGCGCGGCCTTGGGGTGAATAAAGGCGACTTGGGTGTTGTGCAAGCCCGGGCGCGGCTCTTGGTCGATCAACTGCACGCCCTCGCTGCGCAGATGCTCGAGCGCCGCCTTGATGTCGTCGACGCGGTAGGCGATATGGTGGGTGCCTTGGCCGCGCTCGCGCAGAAACTTGGCGAAGGCCGCCTCATCCGAGGTCGGCGTGATCAGCTCGATCAGCGACTCGCCCACCTGCGCGATCGCGACGCGCATATGGCGATCGCTCAGCTCGGCGTATTCCCATTCTTGTACGCCGAAGGCGCGTCGATAAAAGGCGACAGCTTCCTCAAGATCGTTGACCGCGATACCGATGTGGTCGATTTGTGTGAACATATGACTAATTCTGTATAAAGATTTACTGTAAAACTACGAGACAGTCTATTATTGCAGATTTTCGGCCACTTCGATAGCGCGCAAGAGCGCAGCCGCCTTGTTGCAGCTTTCGCGATATTCGGCGACCGGATCGCTATCGGCCACTACGCCGCCGCCCGCCTGCACATAGGCGATGCCATCTTTGACCAGCATAGTGCGCAGAGCGATACAGGTATCGAGGTCGCCGTTGAAGCCGACGTGACCGACGCAGCCAGCATAGATTCCGCGTCCGTTGCCTTCGAGCTCGGCGATGATCTCCATCGCGCGGATCTTGGGTGCGCCGCTGACGGTGCCAGCTGGGAAGCAGGCTCGCAGCGCATCGAGCGCGCTCAGGTCGTCGCGCAGTTCGCCCGTCACCGACGAGACGATATGCATCACATGGCTGTACATCTCGATGGTCATAAAGGTCGGAACTTTGACGCTGCCCGGTTTGCAGACCCGCCCGACGTCGTTGCGCCCCAAGTCGACCAGCATCAAGTGCTCGGCGCGCTCTTTTTCATCGTTGAGCAGCTCTTGAGCCAGGGCCGCATCTTCGGCTGCATCTTTGCCGCGTCGTCGCGTGCCAGCGATCGGGTGGGTTTCGACCAAGCCATTTTGCACGCGCACCAGCATCTCGGGCGATGCGCCCACCAGATCGCCCTCTTCGGTGGTCAGATAAAACATATAGGGCGAAGGGTTGACGGTGCGCAGGGCGCGGTAGATTCCAAACGAATCGCTGCTGGTTGGGCGGATAAAGCGCTGCGACGGCACCACTTGGAAGATATCGCCGGCTGCGATGTATTCTTTGGCCTTTTCGACGTTGTTAAGGTAGTCTTCAAAGTCGACCGACGACGAAACCAGATGAGGCGCTTTGATCGGGAGCGCGTCGGGCGCAACTTGGCTGCCGAGCACGGTGCTTGTTCTGCTCGGAGCTGTCTCGATCTCGATCGGCGAATGCGGCTCGTAGTTGCGCGGAACCGCTTGGTTTGTGATCGCGCTTGTGCCCGAGAATGAAAGGGCGACGTTATTGGGCAGCGGTTGGCGTAGACGAGCGACCAGCTCTTCGATGCGGTTGATGGCGCGCTGGTATTCGGCTTCTAGATCGGGTGCATCGAGATGCACATGCGAAACGACCTTGATGGTGTGCTTGAGATGGTCGAACACCAGCAAGGTATCGACGAACATCCACAAGCCTTCGGGCATGTTGTAGTTTTTGTTCTCTGGGCGGGGCAGCTTCTCGAAGTATGTTACCGTTTCGTAGCCCAGATAGCCGACCGCGCCACCCACAAACAGCGGCAGATCGGGGATATTGACCGGACGATAGGCCTGAAGATAGCTGTTGATAACATCGAGCGGGTCGCTGTAGCTCATGCTCTGCTTGTAGCCGCCCTGGGTGGCCGATGCCACACCGTTGTTGAGGCGCAGCACAAGGTAAGGGTTGCTGCCCAAAAACGAGTAGCGCGCGATATGTTGGCCACCTTCGATGCTTTCGAGCAGGAAGGTATAGGGACCGTTTGCGATCTTTAGATAGGCGGATACCGGCGTTTCAAGATCCGCCAAAATCTCTTTATAGATCGGGCAGAGGTTGCCTTGGTCGCGCAACCTATGCATTTCAGTCAGTGAAGGGGTATACATCGACATCTTTGATCTTCTCTTTCCATTCGGCAGTGTTCGGCGGTTGAAACGACGGTATGCAGGATTGCCCGTCCTTGAGAAAAGTTCCGAACTTCTCCCAAGGTTTTTTTGGAGTTATATCAAATCCGTTTGATTGCTTTCTATTTGGCCTTCGGCAGAGTGGAACGTGACCATTTTTGTTGTGAGAAATTTCGTGCTGCAGCGCGAAATTTCTCACAACTCTTTTCCCGTTTTTGCGTTACAAGAACGCAACTCTGTAAGCGAATTTGATATTACCTAGAAGGTCTGGGGCAATACAAAGCCCATGCGCTCTTTGATCTGAATGACCTTGGGCTCGGCGACAGCGCGCGCTTGTTCGGCCCCGATAGTAAGAATGCGGTCGAGTTCGGCTTCGTCGGCCAGCAGTCGCTGATAGCCTTCACGAATGGGGCGCAGCGACTCGATCACCACTTCGGTTACCTCGTTCTTGAGTACGCCGTAACCCTTGCCAGCGAAGTGAGCTTCGATCTCGCTGCGAGTCTTGCCAGTCAACAGCTCATAGATCTGCAAGAGGTTGTTGACACCGGCGCGAGCTGGATCGTCACTGAAAGCGATTTCGCCAAAGGCATCGGTTACGGCGCGCTTGATCGCCCACTTGATCTCGCTCGGATCGTCGGTGATGCGAATGGCGTGACCACGGGTCTTGTCACTCTTGCTCATCTTGGCGGTCGGATCGTTGAGCGCCATAATGCGCGCGCCGCTCTCGCGGATCACTGCCTTGGGCAATACAAAGGTCTCACCGAACTGATTGTTGAACTTCTGGGCGATGTCGCGCGTCAGCTCGATATGTTGTTTCTGATCTTCGCCGACCGGCACTTCATCGCTATCGTAGAGCAGAATATCGACCGCTTGCAGCACGGGGTAGTCGAGCAGACCCGTCAAGACGCTCTCTTGCTTGGCGGCTTTGGTCTTGTATTGGGTCATACGCTCTAACCAGCCCAGCGGCGTAACACAGTTCATCAACCAACACGCTTCCGCGTGCGCGCGCACATGGCTTTGCACAAAGAGGGTCGTCTTCTGCGGATCAATGCCCGCTGCGATCAACAGGGCCGCCAACTCGCGGGTTTGGCGACGCAAAGCTGCCGGATCCTGCGGCACAGTGATGGCGTGAAGGTCAACAATACAAATATAGTTGGTCTTTTCGCCTTGGCCTTGGACCCACTGCTGAATCGCGCCAAGATAGTTACCTAAATGCAGCGCACCTGAAGGCTGAATGCCCGAAAAGACGCGCGTTTTTTTTGTTTCTGCTGTCATGATTTTGTCCTTGTTGATATGTGCTATAAGAGGTATCTCTACGTTTATTCTGGAAAGTGTATCCAAGGCTTATGGTATACTCTAGCCAAATTTCTGGTTTATATAGTTGTAAAAGAAAGGGTTCACCATGCGCCCTGCCGCTCGCATTGCGCTCGCGCTTCTGAGCCTCCTCGCTGTCCTTTTGCCGTCAATGACGGTAGTTGCTCAAGAAACACCCCAATTTACTGGCTCGTTTAGCAGTACCCAAGAGCTCGTTTCTCCGCTTCAGCCAGTGCTCGTCCATGTGCATGTCGAGAACTATTCTGGCCCGGCGACTCTGTTGGTGTACGATTCGCTCCAACGAGTCGTCGGCTCGTGGGATTTCACGGTTGTGGACGATTATGCCGCTCGGCAGATCGCTCCCCGTGGCGCGCTTGGCCGACAGTGGGCGGTGCTGTTTGTGAGCGGTCACGAGGTCGCAAGTGGCTACATCTACACGCTCGATGCGCAAACGACTGTGCAGACAGGTATTGAGTTCCTCGACTCTCTCTATCCGACCGTCCGTCAGATTATGAGCGATGCGCTCTTACAATACGAACTTGACGGCATCCCCGTGTACGGCTATCGCACCGGTGACAGCCCGCTGCTCTGGATCCGCGATCACGCCTTCCAAAGCCGCGCCTATCGTTACTTCGATAGCGATGTGACCAGCTTGTTGGAAGCCTTCCGACGTCATCAGCGCCCCGATGGCAGCATTCTCGATGTGATCGATCGACCTGAATACAGTATCTCCGGCTTTCGCACCGAAGTCGAGGCCGATGTCGAATACATCTACATTCAACTGGTGGTCGATACCTGGCGCATGACGGGCGATGACGCTTGGTTGCGCGACTTCCTGCCTTCGGTCTACAAAGCGCTCAACTACATCACCAGCGATCCGCAGCGTTGGGATCCTTGGGTGCAGTTGGTCAAACGCCCCTTCACGATCGACACTTGGGACTTTGAATATGGGCCCACAACGGTCGATCCGAACTCGGGCTTACCAGCGCCTCGCCACTGGATCGACGAGCAGACCAAGTGGGGTATCTTCCACGGCGATAACACGGGTCTAGCCGAAGCGCTCAACTCGCTGGCGGAGGCCGAGGCGCATCTCGGTCTGTATGATGCGGCCTATCAACACCGCAGCATGGCCCAGGGCATTATGGAGCGTTTAAACAACCTCAGTTGGAATGGTCGCTTCTATCTGCACCACTTCAAGCTAGAGCCATTCGATGTGCCCGGCGTCGATGAGAACGAGCAGCTCAGCCTTTCCAATGCGATCGCGCTCAACCGTGGTGTGCTCTCGTTGGTACAACGTCAAGCGATTCTGAACGAATACAGATCGCGTTTGAGCCGTCCCGGCAATATCTCCTTTGCCGAATGGTGGAGCATCGATCCGCCCTTCCCCGATGGCAGCTACGGCCTCGGCGGCAAGATCGGCGAAGGTCAGGGCCAATATGTCAACGGCGGAATTATGCCCTTGGTTGGCGGCGAACTCTCGCGCGGTGCTTTCAGTTCGGGTATGGAAAGCTACGGCTTCGATATTTTGAAGCGCTATACCGAACTGGTTGAGCGTGTTGGCGGCAGCTACCTCTGGTACTACCCAACTGGCGGAGCTGGTATCGGAACCCTAGACACCGTTCCCTACGATGGTTGGGGCGCGAGCGCTATGTTCGGCGGTCTGCTCGAAGGCGCCGCTGGTGTGCAGGAACGCGGCATTCGCATGTCGAATGTCACCATCAGCCCGCGCTGGACCGCCGCGCCAGAAGAGATCAACAATGCCTACATTGTGGCTCGCTACGGCGCTTCCGATGGCTACGTCGCGTACCAGTGGGCCCGCGAGAGCAACGCGATCTCGCTCGAGATCACCGGTAGCGGTCAGCAGTTTCAGGCTCGCATTCTCTTGCCGCCCGAACTGCGCAACGTCGAAGATCTGCCGCTGCGTGTGACCCTCAACGGGCAGTTGGTACCTTTGAAGCTCGAGACGGTTGACACAAGTCACTATGTCGTCGTCGACGCTAATCAGCCGATTGTTCAAGTACGAGTGAGCTGGCCCGAGCGCTAAGTCTCGTTCCAGTCGGCGGATGGCAGTTCACTGCCATCCGCCTTTTTTCGTGTTAGCTAACTACCGGCAGGCCGGCCAGCGCCATTGCGATCTCTTCGGCGGGATAGTCGTAGTTCTGAAGCTTGCCCGCTGCGTAATCCAAGTAGGATTGCATATCGAAGTGGCCGTGGCCGCTCAGGTTGAACAGAATGGTCTTCGATTCGCCGCTCTCTTTGCAGGCCAGGGCTTGCTTGATCGCGCTGGCCACGGCGTGGTTCGATTCGGGTGCTGGCAGAATGCCTTCGGCGCGAGCGAACTGCACACCGGCTGCGAAAGCATCGAGCTGCTGAATCGCCTCGGCTTTGAAGGTGCCCAGATCGTAGAGATGGCTAACCAGCGGAGCCATACCGTGGTAGCGCAGACCGCCAGCGTGAATGCCCGGAGGCATAAAGGTGCTGCCCAAGGTGTGCATCTTCATCAGCGGGGTCAGATGGCCCGTATCGCCGAAGTCGTAGGCGAAGATACCACGTGTCAAGCTCGGACAAGCCGCAGGCTCGACCGCGATCACCTCCACATCGCGCTCGCCGCGCAGCTTGGCACCCAAGAAGGGGAATGCCAAGCCAGCGAAGTTCGAGCCGCCGCCCGTACAGGCGATCACGATATCGGGATAATCGCCCGCCATCTCCATCTGCTTGAGCGCCTCTTGGCCGATCACGGTCTGGTGATGCAGCACGTGGTTGAGTACGCTACCCAGCGCATACTTGGTATCGTCGCGGGTTGCTGCGATCTCAACGGCTTCGCTGATTGCGATGCCGAGGCTGCCGCTCGAGTCGGGATCGCGCTCTAAGATGGTGCGACCTGCGTTGGTGGTCGTGCTAGGGCTAGCGATCACTTGGGCGCCATAAGCTTCGATCAAGGCGCGGCGATAAGGCTTCTGGTTATAGCTCACCTTGACCATATAGACCAGCACTTCGATGCCAAACATCGCGCCAGCCAATGCCAAAGAGGAACCCCACTGGCCCGCGCCGGTCTCGGTGGTCAGGCGGGTGATGCCCTCTTGCTTGTTGTAATAGGCTTGCGGAATGGCCGTATTCGGTTTGTGCGATCCTGCCGGGCTAACGCCTTCGTACTTGTAGTAGATCTTGGCGGGAGTTCCAAGCGCTTTTTCCAAGCGGCGTGCTCGGTAGAGCGGCGAGGGCCGCCACTGGCGATAGATCTCTTGAACCTCTTCTGGAATATCGATTGTCCGCTCGGTGCTGACCTCCTGCTTGATCAGCTCCATCGGAAAGAGCGGAGCCAGATCCTCGGGGCCAACCGGCTGCTTCGTGCCCGGATGCAAAGGCGGCGGCGGCGGTACGGGGAGATCTGCGCAAATGTTGTACCACGCCGTTGGCATGTCATCTTCGGTCAAAATGTACTTAACGGTGCCCATTGTTATTCCTCCCATTGTGTTTGCAAACATCGCCAGAGATATTTGTTTTTGGGAAACGAGGAATCAAAAAACCCCTCGTCCCCACACAGAAGGGACGAGAGGCCGTTATGCGGCTCCCGCGGTACCACCCTTGTTCGTTAGCAAAGCTAACGCACCTCAACAGATACGCAACGCTACGAGCACCCGGTGCTCATACGTTTGAATATCCCGCGCCCAAATAACGGTGGCGTCTCCGGCAGCCACTACTACGATCTTGCACGATCGGTTCGCTCTGCAGCTCCCAGGCCCATTCCGTATCGACACATACATCGGTTCGCACCAACCACCGACTCTCTGAGTAGTGTTGGGATACGTACTATTCCTGATCTTCGCTGTTGACAATTTGAACTGGTTGCGAGTATAGCACGCTCTCAAAGCGCTGTCAACATGCTTAGTTCCTTCAAACGGCCTATTTTTCATACTACAAGAGCTTTACATAATTTTTTTTGAACCGCATTCAGTTGACGGAGAGATCTCTAGCCTCAAAAAAGTCCTCTAGCGCGTCCGCCTCCGGCTACCAACATCCCTACCTCCCATTTGGTCTATCGGCCTTCGGCAACGCGCAACTCTGCGCCTACACAAGGCCTACCAGGCGCTCTTCGTCGCCCACTGCTACCAGCTGTACATTAGCCACAAATCGACATACGGTCAGCGTTATCGGCCCTCACCCCCGGCCCCCTCTCCCGCACTGCGGGCGAGGGGGTGAATGTCCCCGTTCTGTGCTCTCAAGGATACTCCCGCGATGGTATGCGAACGATCGCCTTTTGCTGCCGACACGACTTTTGGCTAATGCATAGCTGCTACCGGAGCGCTTGTATCCTTCGACAGGCTCAGGGTACGACCGCTCTTTTCATACCAAATCCATTTAAAGACATACACTCGTGTAATGCAGGGAAAATCGGAATGGAAAAAGGTGACAACAAAAATAGTTGAGTTTCACTCTGCCGAAGGCTAAAAATACAGCGATCGGAGTTGCTATTGCAGCGAAACGCTCGCGCTTCGCTGGCACAGGCCGAGCGCCCGAATGTGTGGTTTGACTGCTGATAGCCGTAGGCGGACGCGCTAGGAGCGGAATGGGGCTAGAAGCCAAGCCGCCAAAGCGCTGAGAAAAGCTGGTATGTGGCAGAACTTTGGAATAAGCGGATCGCTTGGCGCTGCACAAAGAACGAGAGATCTGAGCGAGCTAGCCAGATCTCTCGTACAGCATTCTGTTTGTTGCTTTTGTTCCTAGTTTTGGAACTTTGTAAGCGGAGTGTTTAGCTGCGTTGGCGCGCTTTAGTTGCAGTGCAACAGATCGACGCCCAAAGCGAAGCGCGCTCGATATCCTTGTTCACCCTCTGAGAGCTGTAAGCGCAGCAGCGGCTCGTAGATCGGATCGTTATCGTTGCGGGTGTCGCGCTCTCCAGCCTTGCAGTAGGGCTCTTGGCGGTAGATCTTGTCGAGGAACTGATCGTCGAAGAAGAGTTGCGAGACGAAGACCGCGCTGCCGCGCCCGTAGGGCACCCGCACTTGGAAGTGGATATGGGCGGTGCGTCCGCTGTACCAGCCCGGCACGATCGTCAAAAAATTCGCCTTCCCTTCTTGATCGCTCAGCTGTTGGCCACGCAAAAAGCTCTGTTCGGGGTCGACGTAGTGGCCGACGCTTGGATCCATTTCGTGCAGGAAGGGATAGTCGCCGTTGGCATCGCAATGGCAAACATCGATCAGGGCGTTGTTGCAGGGCATACAGGCATCGGCGTTGATCAGCCAGATCTGAAACTCTAGCTCAAGGGGAACGCCCTCTTTGGAACTGCCCGTCACACAGTCGTAGCGAATATCGCGCCGATGGTAACGTGGGTAGGGTTTGGAAGCATAGCTGCGGTATTCGGGCTGCACAACACAAGCGGGCAGCAGAGTCCCTTCATTTTTAACAATCTGAGAGAGCTGTTTATGCTTAAAATCGAGATTATTGATCAGCGAATCGAGCGCGGCTGAAGTGGCCGAGGAATCGTATGAGGCCAGATCATTGGGCTCTTGCTGATGCGATTTGATCTTCCAGCGCGGAATATGGAGGATTTTGCCGCTGGGTGTGACCGAACCGCTCGGCCCTAAGATGTCGAGAATCTCGCGTCTTCTTAAAATGCGTCCGACTCGTAATTTGTCTGCATCCATGATCTATCGCTCCTTACATACTTAGTGATGAGTAGTCTAACGCTTGGATATGCAAGAGCAGGCTTAGCGGCTTGTAGATCTTGTAGCGATCTACGAGCCAACCGAGATTCAAACGTGGAATGGAAAACGAAATCTACTCTATCTGATTACGTCAAAACGTTGTATAAGCGTAAAGCGTGCCACGATTGGTTGCTGTTTGGGAACCAAGCCTGCTGGTTTTGAGCGAGCCTTATTTTGTGTCTAGCTCATATCATAGACCTAAAACAAGTTAGCGCCGGTGGCGCTATAGTTAGGAAATGCTTACAATTGAGCAACGATAGAGCATGTGCCATTGTACATGGATTGGCAGATTTGTGAACAAAGCGAACTCATATGCTTGAGAAAAGTATGTTAGGCTTTTAATAAGCGATAGATTCTGCGCTTCGCTTCTGCGGGTTGTGCGTCACGATCCTGCCCGATCGATAGCTGAGCCTGCTAGCTTCATACCGAATCCGCTGAAAGACCTGCATTCTTGCAATCGAGAGAAACGAACAACTGGGAAGAGCAATTTGGCGCGTCTGCCGAAGGCCGATAGGAAATAAGGTAATCGGGTTTGCTATCAGATATGGAGAACTGATGACGAGACGTATTGTTGTGATCGGTGCTGGCCCAGGTGGTTTAGCGACGGCTATGCGCCTCGCCCATCGTGGTTATGAGGTTGAGATCTTTGAGGCTGAAGATCGAGTCGGTGGCCGCATGCGTGGCTTCACACGTGGCGACTACGCCTTCGATACTGGCCCTACCATTCTGCAATTGCCGCGTGTCTATCAAGAACTCTTCGCTGATGTTGGTCTCAAGCTCGATGACTACATCAGTTTTTTACGTGTGGAGCCGAATACGCGCATTCGTTTTTGGGATGACACTGTTCTCGATCTGACCTCGAACTTGCCCGACTTTAAAGCCCAACTGGCCCGCATCGATCCCGAGCTGCCGCTGGCCTTCGAACAATGGTATATTGAACATATTCGCAAGGAAGAGGTCGGCTATAAACCTTACTTAGGCGAGCCGGTTCGCCCGCCGCTAGGCTATCTGCGCTGGCGCGAACTGATGGCGGCCGTGCCCTTTCGGCCTTGGGAGAACCTCTATCAGCACTATATGCGCTTTTTTGGCGATGAGCGTCTGGTCTATGGTCTGAGTTATCCTGCCAAGTATCTGGGCATGCACCCAACGGCCTGCTCAAGCATCTTTAGTCTGATCGCCTTCTTGGAATTTAAGTATGGCATTTGGCACCCCAAAGGCGGCTTTCGCGCTTTGGCTGCGGCCTTTGCGCGGGCGGCCCAAGATCTAGGGGTACGCATTCATTTAGGGCGGCCCGTGAAGCAGCTCTGGCTTGAGCATGATCGCCTCAAAGGCCTTGAGCTGGCCGATGGTGAGCGGGTTGCCGCCGATGCAGTGGTGGTGAACGCCGATTTCGCCTACGCTCAGCAGCACCTCTTGCCGCCCGACAAGCGCGGTCGCTATAGCGATGCCAAACTCAAGCGCATGCGTTTTTCCTGCTCGACCTTTATGCTCTATTTGGGGATCGATAAGCGTTACGAAGATCTGCCGCACCATCAGCTCTATTTGTCTGAGCATATCCGCCGGAAAGATCGGCCCTACGTCGACGATTCGGCTTTAGACGAGAGCGATCCCTCGTTTTACGTCTGTAATCCGAGCATTATCGATCCAAGCAACGCGCCCGAGGGCCATAGCACCTTGTTTGTGCTGGTGCCTATTCCCAATACTTCTTACGGTGTCGACTGGAAGAGCAAACAACAGAGCTATCGCGATCTGATTGTTGGACGCTTGCATCTACTCGGTTATCACGATCTAGAGCAGCATATTGTGAGTGAGACCTGTTATACTGCCGAAACGTGGCGCGACGATTATCGAACCTACTTGGGGGCGGTCTTTAACCTTAGCCATAACTGGAGCCAGCTCGGCCCGTTGCGCCCTCACATCCGCGCGTCGCATATGCGCGGCCTCTACTGGGTGGGAGGCGCGGTGCACCCGGGCAGTGGTCTGCTCACTATTTTGGAGGCGGCCCGCAGCGCCAGCCATTTTGTGAGCGAAGATCTTCCGTTGCCAAGCGAAGTATCAGGTTTGAAATCTATAGATAAGGAAGATATCCATGGAGAAAGCACCTAAAAAAAGCCCCAATTTACGCCCGAATGTGGAATTGAACCGTGCGACGAAACGTGGTAAGGCGACCCAAGACGAGCAATTTCTAGCGAAATCGCATCGCGATGGCGAAGCGCGATCGGCTTTCACCCATACCGATCCTTGGCGTGTGCTGCGGATTATGGGTGAGTTTGTCGATGGCTTCGAGACCTTGGCCGATGTGGGCGATGCGATCACCATTTTCGGTTCGGCCCGTGTTGAAGAGGACGATCCTAGCTACCAGCAAGCGGTCGAGCTGGCCCGCCAGCTTGGCGAGGCGGGTTTTGCCATCATTACAGGTGGCGGCCCGGGCATTATGGAAGCCTGCAATAAAGGTGCGAAGCTGGCGGGCGCGCCGTCGATCGGCTGCAGCATCGAGCTGCCCTTCGAGCAGGGTGTGAACCGCTACGTCGATATCGCGCTCAACTTCCGCTACTTCTTTGTGCGCAAAACCATGTTTGTGAAGTACTCTCAGGGTTTTGTGATCTTTCCGGGCGGCTTCGGCACCTTCGACGAGCTATTCGAGGCGCTGACCTTGATCCAGACGGGCAAGGTGCATAACTTCCCCATCGTGCTGTTCGGCTCGTCGTATTGGAAGGGCCTGCTCGATTGGTTGCGCGACACGGTGCTAGTCGAAGGCAAGATCTCGCCTGCTGACCTCGATCTGCTGATCGTGAGCGATGATCCCGCCGAGGTCGTTCAGATTATGAAGCAGTCTACTCAATCGATGCAGAAACGTGTATCCGAGAACGAGGCCTTTAGCGAACTGGAACGTGCCACTAAACTGCGCGAATCCTAAGCACACGTTTTATTACGTTCAGCTTTTGCGGCCTCAACCTGTAGAGGGCGAGGCCGTCTTCTTTTTGGGAAGGATCGTCTATGCACAGATTTCTTCAGCAGCTCGCTCTGTTGGCTGCTCTGCTCTTGCTTGTTCAATGCGCACTGTTTGAAGCAGATGGCCCTCCCCCTTTAGAGCCGGCTCAATCCGAGGCCGCTCTGCCCACCGCTCAACTTGTGTTAGCGCCGACCATGCCGATTAATCCGGGCTTCGCGACGCCGATGGATGCCTTCTTCACACCTACGCCGGTGCCCTTAAGCGTGCTTGAAGCTATCACAACCGAGTTTGTAGCCGATGGTTTTAGCCTTCCGGTCGCCATCACCCACGCCAACGACGATAGCGGCCGGATCTTTGTGGTCGAAAAGCGCGGCACCATCGCTATTTTGCGCGATGGACAACGTCAAGAACAGCCTTTTCTTGACATAAGCGAGAAAGTTGGCTCGAGTTCTAGCGAACAAGGGCTGTTGGGTTTGGCCTTTCACCCCAACTATCGCGAGAACGGCCTCTTTTTTGTGAACTATACCGACCGCAATGGCGATACCCAGATCGAGCGCTATCGAGTCTCGGACGACCCCGATCGCGCTGACCCCGAGAGCGCTCTGCGCTTGCTGAGCATCGAGCAGCCAGCCTCGAACCACAACGGCGGCGCGCTGGCCTTCGGCCCCGACGGTATGCTCTACATCGGTACGGGCGACGGCGGGCGTGGCGGCGACCCTTGGGGTAACGCCCAGAATACCGATGTGTTGCTGGGCAAAATGCTGCGCCTCGATGTCGATGGCGCCGAACCCTACGCCATTCCCGCCGACAATCCCTTTGCTGGCGGCGAGGAAGGACGGCCCGAGATCTGGGCTTGGGGCCTGCGCAATCCCTGGCGCTTCTCGTTCGATCGCCTAGATGGCAGGTTGTTTATCGCTGACGTAGGCCAAAATCAGTATGAAGAGATCAACGCTGTGCCTTTCAACAGCGCCGCTGTGAACTACGGCTGGAATATCACCGAGGGCGCGGTCTGTTACAACGCCAGTAGCTGCGAGCGCGCGGGCCTCACCGATCCGGTCTATGTGTACGCTCATGGCCCGGGTTGCTCGGTCACGGGCGGCTACGTCTATCGCGGCAGCGCCTACCCAAGTATGCAGGGCTACTATATCTTTGGCGACTACTGTAGCGGCCAGATCTGGGCTATGGGGCGCAGCGATCGGGGTGTGTGGTTCGCCCGCGAGGTTCTGAAGAGCGATCTGCAGATCAGCTCGTTTGGCGAAGATCAGGCGGGCGAGCTCTATGTTTCCGATCTAGGAGACGGCACGATTTACCGCATTGTGGCCGAATAACCTCTGACCTGCCGATGGCAAAAACGAGCGCTGTGTAAACCCATTCGCCTGATTCCTAGGCGAAATCGCTCTATTGTGTTTTGGGGGGGCGCTTTCCACTGAGCGACGGCTAGCACCTTGGGGTTGCGGGCGAGATGCTGATAGCCGTAGGCGGACGCGCTAAGCGCCCTCTATGGGGAAAAGATGAAGCCGCTAGAGGCTGAGCGCAGGAAGTGAAAATGCGCGCTCGAAGCTCGTCTTTGTGCTTGATGCTCTTATTGAGATGAAATGTCAACAATGTTTTTTTATCAACAAAATTGAGAACTTTCTCAAATGTTCAATCTTTGGTTTGATATATACAAAGCATTAAAAATGGCCGAGAAATCCGCCTAATTTCAAAATGACGTGGTATCATGAAAGGAACAACGATGTTAATTCGAAGACACTAGAGCCTATAACAAAGGAGCACACTCGAACAATGCGTGTTGCAATGTTGTGTGTCCACAGTAGTCCGTTGGCCCGCTTGGGAGGAAAAGAAGCGGGCGGAATGAATGTGTATGTGCGGGAGCTGGCGCGCGAACTGGGACGACGTGGCATTCCGGTCGATATTTTTACTCGTTCTCAGCAGCGCAATATGCCGCTAATCAGCCCGCTTGACTATAATGTCCGTGTCGTCAATCTGCACACCGGCCCGGCAGCGCCCTACGACAAAAACTGGGTGCTCGATTATCTGCCCGAGTTTGTTGGTCGCGTGCGCTGTTTCGCCGATGGCGAAGACCTTAACTACGATATCATTCACAGCCACTACTGGCTTTCGGGCGAGGCCGCTCTGATGCTGCGTCGCTCGTGGCAGGTTCCGGTTGTGCATATGTTTCATACGCTCGGCAAGATGAAAAATATTGTGGCGCGCAGCAAAGAAGAGACCGAGACCACCCAGCGCGAGCTGATCGAAGAGCGTCTCTTACGCGATGTTGATCGGGTGGTAGCTGCTACGCCGCTTGATCGTGCCCATATGGTTTGGCACTACGGTGCCGACGCCAGCCGCATCGAGCTGATCCCCTGCGGGGTTGATCTCAAGCTCTTTCAGCCGGGCGATCAGGCCGCAGCGCGCGAACAGCTCGGCCTTGCGCCTCAGCCTAAGCGCTTGATCGTAACGGTCGGCCGTATGGAGCCGCTCAAGGGTATGGATGCCCTGATTCGTGCTCTGGCGATCGTGCATAAGCGCCGCCCCGACTTGGCCGAAAGCAGCGAAGTCGCTTTGATCGGCGGCGGCAACGAACAGCAAGAAGCCGAGTGGAACAACGAGCAGCGCCGTTTGAACCAGTTGCGCAGCGACTTGGGCGTTAAGCATGCGGTTCACTTCGTTGGCGCGCGTCCCCAAGAGCAGATTCCGCTCTTTTATGCCGCGGCCGATATCGTCGCCGTGCCCTCGCACTACGAGTCCTTTGGCATGGCGGCCCTCGAAGCCTTGGCCTGTGCCAAGCCCGTGATCGCCTCTAACGTGGGCGGTCTGCCTTCGATGATCACCGATGGCGACAATGGCTTCTTGATCCCGCACGATAACCCCGAGGCTCTGGCCGATCGAATCGAGACCTTGCTTGACAACCCCGAGCTGGCCCAACGTTTGGCCGAGCGCGCTCACGAGCGTGCCCAGAACTACAGCTGGAGCCGCATCGCTCGCGATAACGCTCAGCTCTACGAGCGCCTGATCGAGCAGCAACAGCAGAGCCTGCGCAAGAAGCGGTCGCCCTTGCTCTACTCCTAGTTCGTTTACATAAATACAAAAGCCCAAGCCACATTCGGCTTGGGCTTTTTCCTTTTCGTTCCTTCAGCGCTTTGGCGGCAAGGTCTTCCCCTCCCATTCGCTCCTTGGCGCGTCCGCCTTCGGCTATTAAGTCGCCGTCCACCCATTCGGGCCTCAAGCGCGCCTCGCTGCCTGCCTTGTGGCCGCCCTGCCCACACCTAGCGCTTTCATCGTCAAGCAACGACCAGCCATGCAAGCCCTTGTGAGAGATGTCGCGCAGCACAATCTCTCATACCAAATCCGTTTACATACTTGCGCTTTTGTAACGCAAAAAACGGGGAAAGAGTTGTGTGACATTTCGCGCTAACGCGCGAAATGTCACACAACAAAAATAGTTAAGTTCCACTCTGCCGAAGGCTAAGAAGGAAAGTGATCTACCGAATTTGCTATCACAACCAACGAAGGCGAAGCTCGGTGTAAGACCTATTTGGCGAGGCGCTGACGCCAGTAGGCCAATACCTCGCTCACGATCTGGGGCATGGCGATCTGTGGCTCCCAGCCGGTAGCAGCGCGCAGCTTGCTGTTGTCGCCGCCCAAAATCGGCTCGTCGGAAGGGCGTAGACGGCTGGGGTCGACCTGCACTTCGATCGGCACTTTGCCCTGTTCGCGCACCATTTCGACGATATCGCCGATGCGCACGGGGTTGCCGCTGCATAGGTTATAGACCTCGCCGGGAGGTGCTTTCTCAAGCAGCAGGTAGAAGGCGCGAGCGGCATCGGTGGTGTGGGTGAAGTCGCGCTTTGCATCGAGGTTGCCGACCTTGATAATCGGCTCTTGCAGGCCCAGTTCGATGCGCGCCATCTGCTGGCAGAAGGTCTGGATCGAGCAGCGGTCGCCTTGGCGCGGCCCGACGTGGTTGAACGAGCGCGTGACGAGCACATGCATGCCGAAGCTGTCGTGGTATTGCAGACCGGTCAGCTCAGCGGCGACCTTGCTTACGCCGTAGGGGCTGGCGGGGCGTAGGCTATGGGTCTCTTTGATCGGCACCTCTTCGGGGCGCACCCAACCGTACTCGGCGCTGCTGCCAGCGATATGAATGCGTGCTTTGGGTGTGTAGTGACGCGCCGCCTCCAAGACGTTGATCGTGCCTTCTACGTTGATGCGCATGGTGTGAATCGGCGAATCCCACGATTCGCTGGGGTAGCTCTGGGCCGCCAAGTGGTAGATCCAGTCGGGCTGAGCTGTTTGAATCGCTTTGGCGACCGCAAAGGGATCTTCGATGTCGCCCTCGTGGAAGGTGACCCGCCCATAGAGATGCTCGATCGGGCGGGTGTCGCTGCGCCAGCGCTTAAAGCCGTGCACCTCGATGCCGGGAATGGTCAACAGGTAGTCGGCGAGCGCGCTGCCGACCGGCCCTGTGATGCCAGTGATCAGAATACGCATAGATACTCCTCTTGCTTGTGCTTGTTTTTGCGAAACGGCCTCAATTATACACGCCGATCGATGCCTGTTTGTCTCGGATAACCTTGTTCTTTACGAGATAATTTTTTGACAATTCAACGATAAAAATTCCTACTTTTGTAAGGAGCGTTTTTTCTAGAAATCGTTACTAATAGTCTAGAGATAATTATTTTAAATTCTTACAATTGACACAAGAAGAGGAGATAAATGTTGGCAAGTCGTCGCTCTTCTGGATCGCCTCAAATTCTCAGCGCTTTCGAGTTCTTGCAGAGCATGGAAGATAAAGACCAAGTTTTTACAGAAGCTGAATTACAAGAGGCTAGTGGATGGTCTCCTAAAACAACAAAAGCAAATATTTCCAAAAAGCTTAAACCATATCTCATAAAGATTAGGGATGGTTTTAAGTGTTGTGGTGTCCGTGACTTAGGTCGCGACGGATTTATACGGATTTGTTCCCAGAATTCGGAAATAGCGAGCAATGCTCGTAAGCCCTTTCTTATTGAGGAAGTCGAAGAACTTGTAGTTAAGGCTCGTGAATCAGCCCTTGCAGCAGTGCAACACTACAATAACCCATTGACCATTTTTCGAACAGGAAACTACTTAGTATTAATGATAATCGCCTATACAGCATTATTTCATGCAATTTTGCGTCGAGATGGTATCGACTATACGCAAGCTAAGAGTGATGGCACAAAGAAACTAACGAAGGATGGTGAGCCATATCTTTGGGATGCCTTGCATTCTACTAAATATTATGCTGAACACTATAAACATTTGTATTCAGAAGATCCTAGATTTTTGACAGCTGTTGTGAGCAATCTTGAGTTACTTATGCCCATACGTCATCAGATTGAGCATCGTTATATGCCTGAACTCGATATTGACGTTGTTGGTCATTGTCAATCAATGCTTATGAACTTTGAACGGATCATTACTCGGGAGTTTACTTCTTATTATGCTTTAAATACGAGTCTTAACTTTGCATTGCAAATCTCAACTACACGTCACCCTGAAAATGTCCGAGCAATAAAACGCTTACAAAGTGAATCCTATAAACAAGTTAGAGAGCATATTACACGTTTTCACGCCAACCTATCGGATGAGTTATTGGGTCATTTGGCATATGAATTCCGTGTTTGGTTGGTGCAAAAACCTGCTAATCGAGAGCGTAGTGCCGATATGAGTATTGAGTTTGTTTCCATTGAGGAATTGTCAGAGGAACAGCGAAAGGAACTTCAACGATCTATTGTTGCAATTAAGTCGGTTCCCCAGGACTATGCTAAGTTCTGTAATTTGTGGGAGAAAGATATTCACGCATATCTTTGTAATCGTATTGGGCCTCTAATTAAATATGGAGATAATTTCCGGAGATTAGTCCCTAAGTATATTCGTGATGTACGCGATGCTCATGGAATTACTAGCCCGTCCAAAATGTATTATCGTCCTGGTAACAAAGAAGATTCACGGGCTATGTATAGTCTAGAGTTCGCTGAGTGGATTATCAAGGAGTATACGAAAAATCCAAATTTCTTTTATGAGGCAAAATTAAAGCTGCAGAAAAAGGCAGAGAATAAGCTTGTTAGTTAATGTATTGTGTCCTATTTCATAGAATGAAATAGAGTTGGCTACACAAGCTCAGATTTTTTGGTCTGAGCTTGTGTAGTTGTTAGTCGCTTGAATTCTGCAGTTTATGCTACAAGTAGCTTTATTTAGTTGTTTTTGACTGGCGAATGCGTTTTGAGGGCACCCACTCATCATCATCATCGTCGTAGCCTTCGTAGTGCACCAGATGAATGCCGCCGTGCACTTTAAGCACTTTGGCATCGTACCATTCGCCATGCCAGCGCACTTCCACTTTGCTGCCCGGCTCGAAGCGTTTCCAGACGACTTCGCGCACGCAGTCTGGCTCGAGCCACTCTTGATCGCTCTCTTCGTAGCCGAAGTAGTGCACTTTGACCCGCTCGCCGCGCGCATCGACGATCTGGGCACGGTACCAATCGTTGCCATCGAAGGCTTCGACGCGCTTGCCGATGCGCGGATCTTTGCTGGGACGGGCTGACGCGACCACCAGATGAGGGTCGAATTTGCCAGTGGTGCCAAAGACCGAGACCTGTTCTTCGGCAAAGGCCATATTTTCTGCCAATTGATCGAACAGCTCGCGTAGTGTGATCGACTTGTCGTGGTTGGCATCAACGAAAGCTAAGCCTTGCAGGCCCATAATCAGTCCTTCGGTAAAGGTCCAGTTGGCAGTCGAGCTCTCGTTAGCCAGCGATGATGCCAAGCAAGCGTAGCTGACCTTGCGCGAACGTTTGGGTAGCAGATCGAGCATGCTGCCCGATTGACAGCAGTCGAGCACGATCATTGCGTGCGAGCCGTTGAAGTGCTTTTCGATGCTTGTAATGAGACTCTCGCCATACCAGCCGAGATTTTCATCATCGTCGGCGTCGTAGCTAGCCAGCAGAAACGCATCGTCATCGTCGCTTGTGCCATGGCCGCAGTAGTAGACGAAGAGTAGATCTCCGGCAGAGCTCTTTTTAAGATGCTGTTCAAGACGCTTCTCGATCGTCTCGGTTGTCGCTTGCTGATCTTGCAGGTACACAATCTGCTGAGAGGGAATTCCTTGTTTGCGAAAGAGCTGGATCAGTTGGACATCACGCCGATTCTCTTTGGGGAAAGGCTCGTAGATATCATCGCGCTTCCATTCTAAAATTCCTACCATAAAGACCCAGATGCGAGATGGCTCCCAACCGAGGAAAAGATTCGTTGGCATTGCTTCCCCTTGCAGAAATATAGCTATTTGAACGCTAGTACGAAGTCGTGCGCTCAGCCGTTTCGTTAAGAAACGGTACGGAAAGTTAAGAAATCTTACTTATCTGAAGGCTTTTTAATGCGGCTTTTGACCAAAAAATCTCTTGACACCCAGAAAGCACAGTGCTAGTATGAATGAAAGTTTACTTACAAACTTAAGAATGGAGAACGTGCAATGTCGCGCATCTACAACAGTATTACTGAGCTTGTCGGTAATACACCCTTAGTCAAGTTGAGTCGCTTAAACACTAGTCATGCGACGGTACTTGCTAAGCTGGAATATTTTAACCCTGCCAGCAGCGTAAAAGATCGTATCGGCTTGGCCATGATCGAGGCTGCCGAACGTGAGGGCAAAATTACTCCTGGCGAGACCGTGTTGGTTGAACCGACCAGTGGCAACACGGGTATCGGCTTGGCGTTTGTGGCTGCTGCTAAAGGCTATAAAGTGATTTTGACCATGCCCGAGACTATGAGCGTCGAACGCCGCAAGTTGCTGCGCGGTTTCGGAGCCGAGCTGGTCTTAACTCCCGGCTCAGAGGGTATGAGTGGTGCGATTCGGCGCGCTGAAGAGATTCTGGCCGAGTTGCCGAACGGTTTTATGCCGCAGCAGTTCAAAAACCCTGCCAATCCCGAGATCCATCGCCGCACGACCGCCGAGGAGCTTTGGCGCGACACCGATGGTGAGATCGATATTTTGATCGCTGGCGTAGGTACGGGCGGTACCATCACTGGTGTCAGCGAGATCATCAAGCAGCGCAAGCCGAGCTTTAAAGCCATCGCAGTCGAGCCGGAGGCTTCGCCTGTCTTGAGTGGTGGCAAACCCGGCCCGCACAAGATCCAAGGTATCGGCGCTGGCTTTGTGCCCCAAGTGCTCAATACCGATGTGATCGACGAGGTGATCCCGGTCAGCAATGAGGATGCCTTTACGACCGCGCGACGTCTCGCTCGCGAAGAGGGTCTCATGGTGGGCATCAGTTCGGGCGCTGCAGCCTATGCCGCTTTGAAGGTGGCCAGCCGCCCCGAGAACAAAGGCAAGATGATCGTCTTTATCGCTCCAAGCAATGGCGAGCGTTACCTCAGCACGCCGCTTTATTCCGACGAATAACCCCTAAATGCTCGCTTCAAACGCCACTAGTTTGAGAGGAGTTTGAACTGCGTGAGCGAGCTTAGAGTGGAAACAGTGCCCGTTTAGCTTTAGCGACGGGCATCTTTCGTGCAATTTTTTGCTCTATTGCACATCGATCGTCGTTGCACAAAAAGCGGGTGGAGAGCGGATCTGGTCGTTTCTATCGGTGCTTTGGCGGCAAGCTTTCTCCCTTCCATTCGGTCCTTGGCGCGTCCGCCTACGGCTATCAACATCCCGCCCACCCACAGAGCAGCTATCACTGTGTGGAAAGACCGCCCGAAAACGGCATAAACAGATTTCCAATGAGAACAGAGCTTTTCAAAGATCGATGGCTAAAATAAAAAGAGAATGGTAGGTCAATGGCAAAAATATACAACAATATCACTGAGCTGATCGGCAATACGCCGCTTGTTCGCCTTAATCGGCTTAATACAAGCCATGCCGAAGTGCTTGCCAAACTTGAATACTTTAATCCGGCGGGCAGCGTCAAAGATCGCATCGCATTGTCGATGATCGAGGCCGCTGAGCGCGAAGGTAAGATCAAGCCCGGCGAAACGGTATTAGTCGAGCCGACCAGCGGCAATACCGGCATCGGTTTGGCTCTGGTGGCGGCGGCCAAGGGCTATCGGCTGATTTTGACCATGCCCGAGACTATGAGTATCGAGCGGCGCAAGCTGCTGAAGGGCTATGGGGCCGAGCTTGAACTGACCCCCGCCAACGAGCGTATGGATGGGGCTATTCGGCGAGCCGAAGAGATTCTTGCCGAGTTGCCGAACGGTTTTATGCCGCAGCAGTTCAAAAACCCGGCCAATCCCGAGATACATCGCCGCACAACCGCCGAAGAGATCTGGCGTGACACCGATGGCGAAGTCGATATCGTTGTGGCGGGCGTTGGTACCGGCGGCACGGTCACGGGCATCGGCGAAGTCTTGAAGCGGCGTAACCCCGATATCAAGATTGTGGCGGTCGAACCCGCCAACTCGCCTGTTTTGAGCGGCGGTCGTCCAGGTTTGCATCGTATTCAAGGCTTGGGCACCGATTTTATTCCCGATGTGCTCAACCTCAAGACCATCGACGAGATTGCAACGGTGCATGACCACGAGGCCTTCGAGATGAGCCGCCGATTGGCACGAGAAGAAGGTTTGATGGTGGGTATCAGCACGGGCGCGGCGGCCCATGTGGCGCTCAAGCTGGCCAAACGCAGCGAAAATAAAGGCAAATTGATTGTGTTTATTGCTCCGAGCAATGGTGAACGCTATTTAAGCACCTCGCTCTACAGCGAAGATTAATACCAAATCCGTTTAAAGACTTGCGCTTTTATAACGTAGAAAATCACAATCCGGGAAAGAGTTGTGTGAAATTTCGCGTTGTCGCGCGAAATTTCACACAACAAAATATCGTCAAGTTCCACTCTGCCGAAGGCCAAATAGAAAGGAATCAACCGGATTTGGTATAAGCACAAGGTGTGTGGAAATTTGCGCTGAGCTACGCAGACAAAAGCACGCTGGTTAACCAACGTGCTTTTGGCTTTTTTCTGCGGAAAATGCAGAAGGTTAGCGGTAGCGACGGAAGGTATTGAAGACCAAGAGCACAAGGCCCGAGCCACAGATCGCCCATACAATGTCGATCGGCGAGCCGCCCATAGAAAGTGTGAGAATCTGGGGGAAGCCAAACTGCATAGCCAGATAGGTGCCGATATAGGCCCCAAACAAACCTATCACAATCGAGACGAAGAAATTCGTCTTGCGAAAGCCAAAAACCGCTTGTGCTACTGCACCACAAATACCTGCGATCAGTAACATAAACAAGAGATCAATGAGCGATTCCAAGCTGTATCTCCTCAAGCAAGTTACAGTTCGAAGCACTTATCGCGCTCATCCTTATCGATTGTACGGCAAAGGAGTGCTCATTTTGCTGGGCACAAAGCTGTTTAATAGCGTTTGTTATTCGACTGGGCACGCCGTTGTGGGCTTGTACGGCGTTGGAGGGTGGCCGCTTCTCGACGGCGCTCGTACTCGAAGTCGTCATCGTAATCGTCGTAGCTGCTCATAAGACGCTGGCTGGGCACGCGTCGTGTGGTCGCCGCATAATACTCTTCGGGCGACATCCCCAAGTTAAGAATGCGCACCACAAACCACGAGATGATGAAGGTAGGGATCGGGCCAGTAAATGGGATAAAGGCTTCGATAGCGGCTTTATTGCGAAGACCTTTCAAGCCCATACGATCGAGGATAATCCACGAGATGGGCGCAGCAAAGACATCCAAGCCGAAATCGAGCAGGTCAAGGAGAACCGCTAGCAAGAGCGGGATAAAACGCATGGTGGTGAAGAAATCGGCGTCTGGGGGCACGCGCAGCTCGCGAATGCGCTTCACCATTAGAAACAGACCTGCTAGCGAGATGACCAGACAGGTCACCATAGCCAGCCCTAATATGAGGAAAAACTGCTCCCATCCGTCCATGCTGCACCTCTACTTCTGCTTCCAAGACCAGTGGAGACACCAGCGCCAAATGATAAAGCCCAACAGTGATCCGATCAGTATCAGAGTCAAGTTTGAAAGCTCGAGCGTGGCGCCGAATTGCGGTTGGCCCCGGTCTAAACGAGTAAACGGAGCGATCAGCGGGTCGGTAATGCGATAGAGCAGGGCTAAAGCGCTATTTTCTGCTCGACCTGCCAAGAGCCGCGCCACTAAACGAGCGCAGAGCAGACCAACTAGACCTCCGACGCTCCAAGCGATAAGACGTACCACTAGAACTTTTGTTGCGACATTTCCCATGGATCTCGAAGGTTTACTCCTCACTTTATGCGCGCAGGGAAGCGATGTTCGATGGTTTAGCATAACATAGGCTTGGGTGCTTGTCGAATGCTAATAGACACTCTGCCAGCGTATTGTTAGCGAATTTTGGTATACAATAGTTTGGTTTGTTAATCTAGAAAGGACGGCCTTCATGATCCAGATAGTTGATCACATCGTGATTTTGGTCAAGGATCTCGATGCAGCGATTGCGGATTACCGCGCGCTCGGTTTTACCGTAACCGTTGGCGGCGAGCACGCCGATGGTAACACCCACAACGCGCTTATTCCTTTCAATGATGGAAGCTATTTTGAACTGATCGCCTTCAAACGAGAAGCTCCCGGTCATCGCTGGTGGAAGAATGTACAATCTGGTGAGGGTCTGATCGACTATGCCCTGCTGCCGAGCGACGCAGCCAGCGATATCGCAGGCATTCAGGCCCGTGGCTTGGCTTACACTGGTCCCACGGCGGGCGGCCGTTTGCGCCCCGATGGTCAGCGCCTTGAGTGGCAGATCGGCGAGCCGCCTGCAGCTGGCTTGCCCTTCTTGTGTGGTGACCTGACGCCGCGCTCCTTGCGCGTGCCCGAAGGCGAGGCGCGCATTCACGCCAACGGTGTGCAGGGCATCGCTGGGGTGACAGTCGCCGTGACCGACATCGATAAGGCCGTCGATCAATACGCTGCACTGCTCGATCGTCCTAAAGCGCCGATCGCCAAGGTTGCACCGTTGGGTGCCGCCCTCGCAATCTACGAATTCGGCGGAACGACCATCACACTGGCTCAGCCGCTTGATGCGAGCAGCCCGCTGTCGGGAGCGATCGCGCTACGCGGCGAAGGCATCTACGCCCTTTCGCTCGCCACAACCGGCGAAACCAAGCTCGTGCTCGACACGGTATTGAGCCACAATGTGCCGATCGCCTTAGTTCACTAAAGCTGTAATGGCTCTCTAGGTGAGGCGTAGTATCCTTATTGAAGGATGCTACGCCTCGCTTATGTACATCGAGCAGATCTGCCTAAGCGGATCTGCCAAGAAAAGGAGCCGCCAATGACCCGTCTCGCTGTGATCGCTGACATTCATGCCAATCTGCCAGCGCTTGAAGCTGTTTTAGAAGATATCGCACATCATGATGTCGATCAGATTGTTGTGCTCGGCGATCTGGTTGGGCGTGGGCCGTATCCGCGTCAAGTGGTCGAACGGATTGTTCAGGCGGGCTGGCCGCTGATTCGGGGCAACCACGAATACTATCTGCTTGATTACAATACAGTGCGCGCACCTGCCGAATGGAAGAATCACACTATGACAGCGTGGACGCAGGAGCTGCTAGGTTCTGATAATCTGAAGCGTATGGCTTGTTGGCCCGATACGCTCTCGTTGCGCTTTCGCGATGCTCCTCCTCTACGCCTCTTCCATGCCAGCCCCGAAACACCCTTCCACGGCTTCTTTCACCACCATAGCGACGATTACCTGTGCGAAAAGCTGGCGGGCATCGACGAAGGGACGGTTGTGGTCGCGCATACCCACCTTGTGCTCGACCGTCAGGTGGATCATTGGCATCTGCTTAATCCCGGTTCGGTCGGTCTGCCGCTCGATGGTATTCAGCAAGCTCGTTATATGCTGCTCGAAGGAGATGACCACGGTTGGCGGGCCACCCAGCGCAGAGTACCCTTCGATTATGATGCGCTCTTTGCTGAGATTCGGCGCACGAAATTGATTGAAAACTGTGGCATTGCGGGGCGTATTTTTGCGCATGAATTTCGTACCGCTCGTCCCCAGATTGTCGCCGCCCACCGTTGGCTGCACAGCGCCTATCCGGGTCGCGCGATGGATGAGGCTGCCTTTGAAGAGTTCTGTAGCTTGAATTTTTGGCCCTACCAAAACAAGTCGTACCATGTGTTTGTTTTGCAGCCGTACTATACGCTGGGCGATGGCCTCGAACCCTCGTTAGATCTGCGACGGGCCGAACATGGTGATGTAGCTAGCGTCGAGCAGCTGTTAGTCCAAGCGGTGGCAGGAGATAAAAAGCAGGCTCTGCAGCAGTGGAAGCTGAATGTGCCGGATCAGCGCGCTCTGCTGGCATCGATCGAACGTGGCGAGGTCTATCTTGTGGCAGATCAGGGGGAGGATGTAGCCGCGCTTAGGCTGCAATGGTACGATGAAGACCAAGATTCCAAACAAGTGCTCGACACGCTCTATTTACATAAAGTAATCGTTCGTCATGATGTAGCAGCTCAAGCCTTAGAGCGGCGTGTATTGGCTTGGGCCGAGCAGGCAGCGCGCGAAGCGGCTAAAGCGCATGTACGCTATCTGGCTGTGCCGCGTGCACAAGTTTAGGGCCTATCGCGCAGATTTTTGGCACTTTGAGTCATTTCTTTGTTGGTTATACCAAATTCGATTAGTTTTTGGCCTGCGGCAGAGTGGCATGTATCAATGTCGAGTTTTTTGGCAGTGTAGGCGTGTCGTTTTTAGAAAGAGTGTTGTTTTAGTACAGATTACGCACCCTTCTCCCGCATTGCGGGAGCTGTACATTACCCACAAATCTCCATACGGTCAGCGTTATCGGCCCTTACCCCCCAGCCCCCTCTCCCGCAAGCAGGAGAGGGGGTGAATGCACCCCGTTCTGTGCTCTCAAGGATACTCCCGCGATGGTATGCGAACGATTGCCTTTTGCTGCCGACACGACTTTTGGGTAATGCATAGTTGCGGGAGAAGGGCCGGGGATGAGGGTGGCTAGCCCATTTGGTAGCCGTAGGCGGACGCGCTAGGGATCGAATGGATGGGAGAGACTAAGCCGCTAGCGCTCTGAAGGTAGCGGGTGGATTTGGTATCATATCGCTGTAAGCGCTTGTTTTTTACAAATCTTTCTAGTTGAGAAAGATTATCGTAATTCCTTGAAAATAGTAAAAAACGCGATATATGCCTTTTCAATGGGCTATATTGGCTATTTGAGTTCGAGGGTTTCGACTTGACAGAGCGTTTACGATATGTTATTCTAGGCACGTTGATTGAAACAACTATCTTATTTACTAAGAAGTAATCCAATGAATTCTAAGTCGCTCGTAATTAGCCTTATCCTCGTAGTACTCCTCCTTATTGGGTGGAGCAATAATTGTTTGGGAGGCTAACCCAGGGCGAGTGAAGATATAAAGTGCGAGAGAGCCTCCCAAAGTAATCTGGGAGGCTTTCTTGCTACTAGGCTTCAGAATGGATTACGCACCGACGACGTTTAACCACGTCGGATGGATGCAAGATGAAACGAATTATTCAGGTGCTAAAGGATGTACTTGCGGGTCTTGGGCCAAAACCAGTGCCTGTACCTGTACCAGTTTTAAAACCGGTTCCCGTGCGTCGCGAACCTCGCCGCCGATAGCGTGAATTTCACAATTGCCTCCGCTTCTTGATCGCTGCCAACATTGGCGCGATGCCGCCACAACGACGTGGCGACCAGAGGCTCAGGCCCTGGTTCGTCAACGTGTGCCCGTGAACTTATCACCAAGGTGAAGATACGATTTTAATAGTGTAAGTGATGCACTCTGCATCACGTTGACTCTCGTTGTGCAGTTATCAAGGAAGTGATTATGCGCTCTGATACGATCAAACGTGGCTTTGAGCGTGCTCCGCATCGAAGTTTATTGCGGGCAACTGGTCAAATTAAGGATGAGTCAGATTTCAATAAGCCGTTTATTGCGATCTGTAACTCGTATATCGACATCATTCCTGGGCACGTCCACTTGCAGGAGTTCGGTCGCATTGTGAAAGAAGCGGTGCGCGCGGCTGGTGGTGTGCCTTTTGAATTCAATACGATCGGCGTTGATGATGGTATCGTGATGGGTCACGAGGGTATGAGCTATTCGCTGCCCTCGCGCGAGTTGATCGCCGATAGCGTTGAGACGGTTGTTGCGGCCCACCATTTTGACGCCATGATCTGTATCCCGAACTGTGACAAGATCACTCCCGGTATGCTGATGGGCGCTGCTCGTGTCAATATCCCGACGATCTTTGTTTCGGGCGGCCCGATGATGGCTGGCGATGACGGCACAGGCAAAAAGAGCGACTTGATCACGGTTTTTGAAGCGGTTGGCAAGCGCGCTTCTGGCGAGATCAGCGATGAGCAGTTGTTGAAGTTGGAGCAAATCAGTTGTCCGACCTGCGGGAGTTGTAGTGGCATGTTCACCGCAAACTCGATGAACTGCCTCTGTGAAGCCCTCGGTATCGCTCTCCCCGGTAACGGAACAATCCCCGCAATCTCGCCCGAACGCCACGAACTTGCTCGCAAAGCTGCTGAACAAATTATTAAACTGGTTGAACAGAACGTACGCTTCCTTGATATCGTTACTCAAGATGCTATCGATAACGCCATGGCTTTGGACGTGGCGATGGGCGGTTCGACCAACACAGTGCTGCACGTATTGGCGCTGACCCGTGAGGCCGGTCTGGATTACCCAATCGAGCGCTTTAACGAGGTTTCTAACCGCGTGCCGCACTTGGCGAAGGTTTCGCCCGCTTGGGACGGCGATCGCCAGTGGCATATTCAAGATGTGCATGCGGCAGGTGGCGTGCAGGCTATTTTGGCCGAGATCGCTAAGAAGCCGGGCGCACTGAAGCTGGATGTTCCGACCGTGACCGGCAAGACTCTGGGCGAAAACCTGCAGCATGCCGAGGTTCGCAACAGTGAGTGTATTCGCCCCATCACCAACCCGCATAGCGAACGTGGCGCCCTAAGTGTACTGTTTGGAAACTTGGCGCCTGAGGGCGCTATTATTAAGGTCGGCGCGGTCGATCAGCACGAAATGAACTTCCGTGGTCCGGCTCGTGTCTTCGATAGCGAAGAGTCTGCAACCAACGCCGTTGTGAATGGCAAGATCAATCCCGGCGATGTGATTGTGGTGCGCTACGAAGGCCCGCGCGGCGGCCCCGGTATGCGTGAAATGTTGGCGCTGACCAGTATGGTCAAGGGTATTCCGGCGCTGAGCAGCACTACCGCACTGCTGACCGATGGTCGCTTTAGCGGTGGTACGCGTGGCCTGTGTATCGGCCACATCAGCCCCGAGGCTGCTGAAGGCGGCCCGATCGGCCTGATTCGCGATGGCGATATGATCACGATCGATCTGAACGCTCGCACCTTGTCGGTTGATGTGAGTGAAGAAGAGTTTGCAGAGCGCTTGAAGAGCTGGCAGGCGCCTGAACCGAAGTTCAAGCGAGGCTGGCTGTCGCGCTATGCACGACTTGTCACAAACGCAAGCAACGGCGCAGTGTTGAAGTAGGACTCTCGTTTCGAGATGATGGCCTAATAAAGTCTTAGTTATAAAGGATGGAGACGACTATGCAAAGCACGATGATTCAATACGAAGTGGCGCGTATTTTAGAGGGTTTGCCAACCAGCGACCTTGTAACGGTACTCGACTTCGCACGCTTCGTACAGGCGCGTGCGCAGAGCCGTCAGACTACAGAGGCTCATGCTTCTGATGGTCAGCCTACCTTTTTCTACGACGAGGCAGATGTCTCGACTGACCGCATGTGTGGTATGGACTAGGTGAGCTGAGAGAGCGGCCCATGGGCCGCTCTCTGGTCCACTGGCTATTGAGTGATACGATTAATGAATTTTGACCGGCGTGGTGGCTTGATGGTTTTGTCACCAGCCGACCCTACATATGGAGGATCGAATGTCCGAGCAACGAACCGGCGCGCAGATCATGTGTGAAGCGTTGATCCGCGAAGGCGTGGAAGTTATGTTCGGTGTCCCAGGCGGGGCGATTATGCCGTTCTACTATGCCATGTGGGAATACCGCGACAAATTGCGCCATGTGTTATGCCGCCATGAGCAGGGTGGCGGACACGCCGCCGAGGGATACGCACGTTCAACAGGTAAAATCGGTGTGTGTATTGGAACCAGCGGCCCGGGTACCACCAACTTGGTGACTCCTTTGGCCGATGCCATGATGGATAGCACACCTCTCTTGGCAATTACCGGTCAGGTGTTCAGCCATCTGCTCGGCAAAGATGCCTTCCAAGAGACCGATATCGTCGGCATCACGATGCCGGTTACAAAGCACAACTACTTGGTGAAGAATGTTGAGGATCTGCCCTACGTCTTCAAAGAGGCGATTCATATCGCAACTACGGGTCGCCCCGGCCCGGTGCTGATCGACATCACCAAAGATGCTATGATCGCTAAGACCGTTCCCAATTGGGATGTTAAGCTGCACCTGCCCGGTTACAAGCCGACCTATACCGGCAACCGTCGCCAGATCCGTGAAGCTGCTGAGATGTTGATCAACGCCAAGAAGCCGCTGATCATTTCCGGTAACGGTGTTATTATGTCGGAAGCGGCGCCCGAGTTGCGCGAATTCGCTGAGCAGCTCTCGATCCCAGTGGTTACGACCTTGCACGGCATCGGCTCGTTCCCCGAAGATCACCCGCTGAGCATTGGTATGCCCGGTATGCACGGTTGGGTTCATGTGAACAAGGCTATTCAAGAGTGTGACGTGCTCTTTAACATCGGCGCTCGTTTCGACGACCGCGTGACCGGTAAGGTGAGCACCTTCGCACCGAATGCCAAAGTCATTCACGTCGATATCGATCCTTCGGAGATCGGCAAGAACGTTAAGGTTCAGGTGCCGATCGTCGGCGATGCCAAGCAGGTCTTGCAGGCGCTCTTGGAAGAGCTGCCTTCGGCTCAGGAGCTGAGCGAACTGCACAGCCGTATGGGTTCGTGGATCTCGCACATTCGTGAGATGCAGAGCAAGCACCAAACTCGCCAGCAGTACTTCAAGCGCGACGAGAATGTGGTGCTGCCGCCCGCCGATGTTTATGCGGCTTTGAGCAAGACTATGAACGAGCGCGGCAACTATCGTGTTGTGACTGACGTTGGTCAGCACCAGATGTGGGCCGCCCAGCTGCTCGACTACTACCGACCGCGCACGCACATCACCTCTGGTGGCGCAGGAACCATGGGCTTTGCGGTTCCGGCAGCGATGGGTGTGGCGATCGCTCACCCCGAAGATACGGTTTGGGCGATCTGTGGCGATGGTGGCTTCCAGATGACCAACCAAGAGATGGCGACCATCATTCAAGAGGGTATCAAGAATATCAAGATCGCCGTCATCAACAATGGTTATTTGGGTATGGTGCGTCAGTGGCAAGAGCTGTTCGAGAACAAGCGCTACAGCGGTACTCCTCTGAGCGGTCCTAACTTCGCTAAGCTGGCCGAGGCCTACTATTGGAAGGGCATTACGGTCGAGCGCCCCGAAGATGTACAGGCCGCTATCGATGAGGCTTACGCGACCGATGGCCCTGTGCTGATCGACTTCCGCGTCGAGCGCGAAGTGAACGTATGGCCGATGGTGCCCCAGGGTGCTAGCATCGGCGATGCCATTACGGACGTGTCTGAGTTGTAATACCGCAATCCATAGTGTCGTAGAGGGCTTGAGCCGCCGATACGGTTCGCCCTCCTACGACCCAAATCTTTGAGGAGTAGCGCCTTGAAAAAGCATACGATTGTCGCCTTAGTTCAGGATCGCCCCGGCGTGTTGAGCCGCTTTGTGGGCTTGATCCGACGGCGCGGTTTCAATATCGAAAGCTTGGCCGTTGGGCATAGTGAAACGCCCGAAATCAGCCGCATTACTTTGGTGGTAGAATCGGACCATGTCGAGCAGGTGGTTAAGCAGCTCTATCGTTTGATCGAGGTCATTAAGGTAAGCGATGTGACCGACGATCCGACCGTTGAGCGCGAGATGGTCTTGGTGAAGATCCATTCGACACCGACGACTCGTACAGATATTATTTCCTTGGCGAATGTTTTCAATGCAAAGGTTGTTGATATCGGCACCAACTCGATGATCGTCGAGATGACCGGCGCACCTGGCAAGGTTGAAAACTTTATCGATGTAATTCGCCCCTTTGGCATCAAGGAGATGATGCGCACAGGCCGTATCGCTATGGTACGGGGTGCTCGCGGCCATCAGGCTAGCGAGTATGTCGAAGCGAGCAATGGACACGTTGCTCAGCCATTAAATTGATAGGTGATGAGTGTTGAGCCGAGGGCCCTAGGCTCTCGGCTCAGAGTTCTCAGATCTTATAACTTCTTGTTCTTAGAGTTACTATTTAAGGGGGACTTGTGGCAGAGCTGTATTACGATAAGCAGGCTGACCTCACACGTTTGCAAGACAAGACGATCGCTATCATCGGTTTTGGTAGCCAAGGTCACGCTCACGCGCTTAACTTGAAGGATAGCGGCCTGAACGTCATTGTTGGCCTGTATGAAGGAAGCAAGTCGTGGCCGAAGGCTGAGGCTGCTGGTCTGAAGGCGATGACCGTTGCAGAAGCCACCAAGGCTGCTGATTTCGTGATGATTCTGACCCCAGACACGGGCCAGGCTGCGCTCTACAACGAGCACATCGCTCCGTATCTGACCGAGGGCAAAACCCTGATGTTTGCTCACGGTTTCAACATCCGCTACGGTCAGATTGTTCCGCCGGCTGGTGTGAATGTGAGCATGGTTGCTCCGAAGGCTCCCGGTCACCGCGTACGCGAAGTCTACAGCCAGGGTGGCGGCGTACCTGCACTGGTTGCTGTACACCAGGATGCTACCGGCACCGCCTTCCAAGATGCTCTGGCCTATGCTAAGGGTATCGGCTCGACCCGCGCTGGTGTGCTGACCACCACCTTCACCGAAGAGACCGAGACCGACCTGTTCGGCGAGCAGGCCGTGCTCTGTGGCGGTGTTTCGGCGCTGGTCAAGGCTGGCTTCGAGACCTTGGTTGAGGCAGGCTATCAGCCCGAGGTCGCTTACTTCGAATGTATGCACGAGCTGAAGCTGATCGTTGACCTGTTCTATCAGGGCGGTCTGAACTATATGCGCTACTCGGTCAGCGATACCGCTGAGTGGGGCGACTATATTGCAGGCCCGCAGATCATCAACGACCAGACTCGCGCAGCTATGAAGAAGCTCTTGAGCGACATTCAGAGCGGTGCGTTTGCTGAGGATTGGATCGAAGAGAACCACCAAGGTCGCCCGCGCTTCAACGCTGCTCGCCAGGTCGACGTCGAGCACCAGATCGAGCAGGTCGGCAGCAAGCTGCGTGCTATGATGCCGTTTGTGAATCCGCGCGAAGTCAAGCCCGGTACGGGCGGCGCTTAATCCGCTTGGATGCGATCTCTTTGTGGGCGGCCAAGACCGCCCACAAAGAGATCCGCCCAAAAAGATGACGAGATCATGAGCGGCGCAGTATTTGTTTCCTTGGTTAGCCCGCTCTGGTGGGGAAAGAAGAGGTGCATATGCTTGATGGTCTAGTAGAAATAGAAGCCGAACTTAAAGCCTTTGTTGATCCTTATACCCTATCTTTGCAACGTTGTTCAGTTTTGACTGAACCATTCCTTTGACTAAGGAGAGATCTAATCATATGGAGCCTCACGTATCTACTGATCATGTACGCATTTTCGATACAACCTTGCGCGACGGAGAGCAGGCGCCTGGCTGCACTATGACGCTTGAGGAGAAGTTGGAAGTCGCTCGACAGTTGGCGCGTTTGCGCGTCGATATCATCGAAGCAGGTTTCCCAGCGGCTTCCCCTGGCGACTGGGCAGCGGTTCACGAGATCGCCAAGGAAGTTGGCACCCCTGACGGCCCTGTTATTGCCGCCCTTGCTCGCGCTGTGAAGGACGATATCGATAAAGCGTGGACGGCTATTCAGCCCGCTGCTAAAAAGCGCATCCACACCTTCATGTCGACCTCTGACATTCATCTTCAGTATCAGTTTCGCAAAACCCGCGAACAAGCGCTTGAGCTGATCCGTGAGATGGTGAGCTACGCTCGCTCGCTCTGTGATGATGTCGAGTTCTCGCCGATGGATGCCAGCCGCACTGATCCCGAATACCTCTACCAAGTGCTTGAGGTGGCGATCAAGTGCGGTGCAACGACCCTGAATATCCCAGATACAGTAGGCTACGCAACCCCCCAAGAGTATGGCGCAATGATCGCTGGCATTCGCGCAAACGTGCCCGGGATCGAAAATGTGATCATTTCGACCCACTGCCACGACGACTTGGGTATGGCTGTCGCCAACAGCTTGGCTGGTGTCTATGCTGGCGCTCGCCAGATTGAGTGTACCATCAACGGTATCGGCGAACGTGCCGGTAATGCCTCTTTGGAAGAGGTCGTGATGGCCTTGCACACCCGCAACCAGTTCTATGGCGTCGATACCCAGATCGTCACTCGCGAGATCGCCCGTTCGAGCCGCTTGCTCTCGAGCATCATCGGCCTGCCCGTGCCGCCCAACAAGGCAGTGGTTGGTGCCAACGCCTTCGCGCACGAGTCCGGCATCCACCAAGATGGTGTCTTGAAGAACCGCCACACCTATGAGATCATGAGCGCTGAGACGGTTGGCTTAGACGGCAACGAGCTAATCTTGGGCAAACACAGCGGCCGCCACGCCTTCCGTATGAAGCTGAACGCCATGGGCTTGGAGCTGGACAACGACGAAGAGTTCCAGTTGGCCTTCCAACGCTTTAAAGAGCTGGCAGACCGCAAGAAGCATATCGACGATCGCGATATCGAAGCGCTGGTCACGGGCAGCACTCAACACACCCCCGAGATCTACAAGCTCAACTCTGTGCAGGTCTCGTGTGGTATGGGCGTGACCCCGGTCGCAACCGTGCGTTTGACTGGTCCCGATGGCCAAGAGCAGATTGCTAGCATGCATGGCACCGGCCCGGTCGATGCGATCTACAAGGCGATCAATAGCATTGTGCAGCGTCCCAACGAGCTGATGGAGTTCGCTATCAATGCGATCACCGAGGGCATCGATGCTGTCGCTGAAGTGACCGTGCGTATCCGCGAATTGGGCGCTCCGCAAGAGCAACAGGGCCAGCGCCAGCACGTCTACAGCGGCTACGGTGTCAATACCGATACCATGGTCGCTGCTGCTGAGGCCTATATGGCTGCGCTCAATAAGCTGATGGCTTCGCGCCAGCAGCGCGCCAAGGCCGAAGAGACCGCCTATGCTGCTGGTTATGACCGCGAATCGCCGACCTATGCGGTCGATGAGTTTGGTCGCAAATAAGAGTTAGAGTAAATCGAGCGTCGATGTCGCGCCGACCTAACTGATCGCGCGATTCGGCGCTTGGTTTTGGATTGAAATTGGCATGCAAACCATTGCCTATCTGGGACCGCCCGGATCGTACAGCGAAGAAGCGGCGTTGCTGCTGGGGAAAGATGAGGCTGAGTACCTGCCCCAAGCAAGCATGCCCGATGTGATCTCAGCGGTCGAAAAGGGTGAAGCGACCAGTGGTGTGCTCCCGATCGAGAATATGCTGGAAGGCAGCGTCTCGATCACCCTTGATAAACTTATTCACGATACGAATCTGCGGATCTCGGGCGAGCTAGTGATACCGATTCGCCAATGTTTGGTCAGCCGCCCCGAGCTGCAGTTATCGGATATTGAGGTGCTCTATGGGCATCCTCAATCGTTGGGCCAGTGTCGTCGTTTTATCGAACGACACTTGTCCAAGGCCGTCACGATCGCTTCTTTAAGCAATAGTGCGGCACCCAGCGAGGCCTTGGCCGACCCGCGACCGGCAGCGGCGATCAGCACGCTGCGAGCGGCTGAACTAACGGGCGCTACCATTTTGGCGCGTGACATCGCTGATAACCTTAGCAATGTGACTCGTTTTGTGGTGTTATCACACCACGATGCCGAGCCGACCGGCGATGATAAAACCAGCTTTTGCTTCGGTTTCGATACCGATGATCGCCCCGGTTCGTTGGTAGGAGCGCTTCAAGAGTTGGCTTATGAAGGTATCAACATGACCAAACTTGAATCGCGCCCAACTAAGGTCGTACTCGGTCTTTACATCTTCTTGGTGGACATCAATGGACACCGAAGCGAACCGCATGTTGCGCGTGCGCTTGAGCGGATCGCCGCTCGAACAGGACTTTTCAAAGTTTTTGGCAGTTACCCTCGTTGGAAGGGTAAAGTGTAACCTTTGAGAACGTAGCGTCTAGGAAACTGTATGCTGACAAAAAAAGAGGTGGTTCCGGCAGTCGCTCTCGGCGAGCGGCTGCCCGCTATTTGGTCATAACGGTAGGCTTGCGTTCAAGATCGCCGGATGTATGACCAAATAGTATAAAAAGGAGCTCCCTGTGCAAATCTTCATCTACGATACAACACTACGTGATGGTACCCAGCGCGAAGGGATCGCGCTGTCGTGTGACGACAAACTTAAAATCGCCCGCGAACTTGACCGTTTTGGTGTTCACTATATCGAAGGTGGTTGGCCAGGTTCTAATCCCAAAGATGCCGAGTTTTTTCGGCGTGTCCGCGAGTTAAATCTTCAGCATGCTCGTGTAGCGGCTTTCGGTAGCACACGCCATGCAAAGAACACTTGCGAGACCGACCCTAATATCCAAGCTCTGGTAGAAGCAGATACGCCTGTCGTCACTCTTGTTGGCAAGAGTTGGACGCTGCATGTTGAAAAGGTTTTAGAGATCACGCTTGAAGAGAATCTCGCCATGATTCGCGATAGCGTGTCGTATTTCAAAGCGCTTGGCAAAGAGGTGATCTACGATGCCGAGCACTTCTTCGATGGTTTTCGAGCTGATCGAGACTATACCCTTAAAACGCTGGAGGCTGCTACTCTGGCTGGTGCCGACTGCTTAACGCTCTGCGACACCAACGGTGGCTCCTTGCCCGAGCAGATTCGCGAGGCGGTGCGCGCTGTCTACGACTACTTGGGCGATAAAGTGCCGCAGATCGGAATTCATACCCACAACGATGGCGCTTTGGCGGTTGCTAACGCCATGGCCGCCGTTCAAGAGGGTGCGAGCCAAGTGCAAGGTACCATCAACGGTTATGGCGAACGTTGTGGTAATATGGATCTTATACCGTTGATCGCAAACTTGCAGCTTAAACTCGGCTACCAGTGTGTGGCTCCCGAGCAGTTACGAGGTCTGAGCGAGCTGTCGAATTATGTGGCGGCGGTTGCTAATCTCAACCCCGATAGCCACGCTCCCTACGTTGGCCGCAGCGCCTTCGCCCATAAAGGTGGTATTCACGTTGCGGCGATCGCGAAGGTTGCCGAGAGCTACCAGCATATCGAACCGACCTTGGTCGGCAATGAGATGCGTGTGGTAGTGAGCGAGCTGGCCGGACGCGGCAATGTGCGTATGCGGGCCGAGTCCTTGGGCTTGAACCTAAACGGCAACGAGCGCGAGGTCTTGCAGCGCATTAAGGAGCTTGAGAATCAAGGCTTCCAATTCGAAGCCGCCGAAGGCAGCTTCGAGATGCTGATTCGGCGTGCCAGCCCCGACTACGAACCGCCCTTCACCTTGCTCGACTTCACAGTGATCGTCGAGAAGCGCAACGGTGGTTCTATGATGGCGCAGGCCATGGTGAAGCTCAAGGTTGGCGATGAAGTGATGCATGTTGCTGCCGAAGGCGATGGCCCAGTGAACGCGCTGGACCTTGCTATTCGCAAGGCGCTTCTACCGCACTTCCCTGAACTGGCCGATGTAAAGATCGCTGACTATAAAGTTCGCATTATCGACGAACACCTCGGAAGCGCCGCTAAGCCGCGCGTTGTGATCGAGACCGCACGTGGCGACGAGCGCTGGAGCACCGTTGGTTGTTCGGAAAACATTATTGAAGCTAGCTGGCTGGCGCTCTGGGACAGTCTGGAATTGCCCTTATTGCGCGCTCGACAAGCGGTGGCCGGCTAGGCGGAACTCTATCCAATACTGGGTGTTCGCTCTAGCGAACACCCCGAGACAAATAGACGATCTGAGGAGTAACTGAAGACATGACCGCTCCACAAACACTGTTTGATAAAGTATGGAATGCGCACATTGTGCGACCACAGACCGCAGAGACACCGGGCGTCATCTATATTGACCTGCACTTGATCCACGAGGTAACCTCGCCTCAAGCCTTCACCCAGCTGCGCGAAAAGGGCTTGAAGGTTCGTCGCCCTGACCTAACTTTGGCGACCATGGACCATAGCACCCCGACGACTCCGCGCAACGAGCTTGGCATTATTCCGGTGCTCGACCCGGTGGCTGCCAACCAGCTCAACCAGTTGGAAAAGAACTGTGCCGAATTTGGTATTCCGCTCTTCAAGCTGGGCAGCGAGAACCAGGGCATCGTGCACATTATCGGTCCCGAGCAGGGCTTGACCCAGCCCGGTATGACGATTGTGTGTGGTGACAGCCACACCAGCACCCACGGCGCTTTTGGTGCGCTGGCCTTCGGTATCGGCACCAGCGAAGTCGCCCACGTGTTGGCGACCCAGTGTCTGATCCAGAACCGCCCCAAGACCTGCGCCGTGCGTGTCGATGGTACCCTGCGCCCGGGCGTTACCGCCAAAGACATCATCCTTGGCATCATTGCTAAGTATGGCACGGGTGGCGGCACCGGCTACGTCTTCGAATATATGGGTTCGGCCATTCGCGCTCTCTCGATGGAAGAGCGTATGACGATCTGCAATATGTCGATCGAGGGTGGCGCTCGCGCTGGTATGATCGCTCCCGACGACACCACCATCAACTATATCGCTGGTCGCCCCTTTGCACCCCAAGGCGAAGCTTGGGAGCGCGCTGTGGCTTACTGGCGCACACTGCCGACCGACGAGGGCGCAGTCTTCGATCACGAAATGACCCTCAACGCCGACGAGCTGGTGCCTATGATCACCTACGGCACCAACCCGGGCATGGGTATTCCGATCGACAAGCCCGTTCCGACCTTCGACGACATGCCCGATGCGGGCAGCCGCCAAGAGCTCGACAAGGCTCTCAAGTATATGGAGCTAGAGCCGGGCAAGCCGCTGCTGGGCCACAAGATCGATATGGTCTTCATCGGTAGCTGCACCAACGGCCGTATCTCTGACCTGCGCCAAGCTGCCAACTTCCTGAAGGGCCGCAAGATCGCCGACAACGTGCGTGTGATGGTGGTTCCCGGTTCGCAGCGTGTGCGCGCCCAAGCCGAAAAAGAGGGTCTGGACAAGATCTTCAAGGAGGCGGGTGCCGAGTGGCGCGAAGCAGGTTGTTCGGCCTGTCTGGCGATGAACGACGACAAGGTGCCTCCGGGCAAGTACGCCGTTAGCACCAGCAACCGCAACTTCGTTGGCCGCCAAGGCCCGGGCGCTCGCACCTTCTTGGCGAGCCCGCTGACCGCTGCTGCTTCGGCTGTGACTGGTAAAGTTACCGATCCCCGCACCATGTTGTCCTAATGTGATCGTTCTTGAGCTATTGCAGCGCTTGTGAAAAGCCTGATTCACAAGCGCTGCCAATAAGGAAGACTCTAAATGGAACCAGTGAAAACTTTTGCGGGCAAGGCCGTTGCTCTGCCAATCGACAATATCGACACCGACCAGGTGATTCCTGCGAAATATCTGAAAGTGACCGACAAGAGCGGTCTGGGTGAGGGTCTCTTCTCGGTCTGGCGCTACAACGAAGACGGCAGCCCCAACCCCGATTTTGTGCTTAATCGCCCCGAATGCGCTGGCGCGACCATTTTGGTTGCTGGCCGCAACTTCGGTTCGGGTAGCTCGCGCGAGCACGCACCCTGGGCGCTGCAAGACTACGGCTTCAAGGCCGTAATCGCCCCGTCGTTTGCCGATATCTTCCGAGGCAACGCGCTCAAGATCGGTCTGTTGCCGATCGCTGTTGATGAAGAAGTTTATCATCAGCTGGTCAGCATGTGCGAAGAAGATCCTTCGACCACCATCACCATCGATCTGCCCAACCAGAAGATCGTGCTGGAAGGCAACCAAGAGATCGGTTTCAATATCGATCCCTTCGCCAAGCACTGTCTGATGGAGGGTGTCGATCAGTTGGGCTTCTTGCTGAAGGAGAAAGACAATGTGCTCTCCTTCGAAGCCAAGAATCCTTCTCGCATTAACACCTTAGCGCCTGCCGCAAACGCCTGCATCTACTAGTTTCGGGCGATCTAGCCAATAGGCGCGGTCAAAAAGCTGCAACAATTAGGCAAACAGTGTAAGGGCTTTTGTGCTGATCCACAAAAGCCCTTACCTTTGCTTAGACTACGCTGTTTTCAGCACATCTCTCTTGTCTCGTTGGCGGTAAAGGTCTCTTCCCTCAAAAGAGTGCCCTGGCGCGTCCGCCTACGGCTATCAGATGGGCTATTTTGCTCCCTACCTCCGATGCGCGTGTGCTAGCCCCGCCGCCCTCTGCTCCTGTTTGCTAATCTGCTTAAAGACGAGTCAACAAAAAATAGTCATGTTCTGCTCTGCTGAAGCCAATAGAAGCAGCGATACCGTTTGTTGTATTTGGGGGCGGCTGCGAGCGCAGTCGATACAGCCCTGTGGCGACGGATTGGCTGTTGGTAGCCGAAGGCGGACGCGCTAGAAGCCTTGTTTGGGCCAGAGACTTCGCCGCTAGCGTGCTGAAGGCATCGAAGCGCATGCGCAAAGCGAGAAGACGCACTGTTGAAGGCCAAAACAGCAATGATTGCCAAAAGAAAAGAGGTGCCGCATTTACAAGCGACACCTCTTAACGATGATCGGTTTTAGCGCTCTCCACAACGATCCTTTCAATCGCGTCTAGCCCTGTACAGCCTAGGGTTCTTGATATTTCTGAAACGTATCGATTAAAAAGGAAACGCCCACCAGCAGAAGAATCCCCGGCCAGATCCACCTCGAAGAGAGGAAGTAGGCCAGACCTGCCGTCCAGATACAGATTTTTAGCGCATCGGTATAGCGCTCTCGCCCAACCGTGCTCAGCAAGAGACACAGACCACCAAGCAAGACGATGCCGGGCCACATGATCCCACGCATCATCAACAAACTCAGCCCGATCAAGAATACACCACACGCGATGCTATCGAGCATTGGGGCGGGCAGCCCGAAGATGGTCGAGTTGAGCGTAGGTTGGTTGGCTTGGTTTGTTTGAGCCATGGGTGGCGTCGTTTGGTGCGCCGAGAGACCTCCGTCGCTGGGCACCGTTTGGAAGCTATGCGATGGCCGGAACGCCTCTTGCAGACGGGCACCACAGCGTACACAGAAGGAAGCGTGGCTCGGATTGCTCGCCTCGCAGTGCGGGCAGATCAAGCCTTGTTCTGGAGTAATACGCTGGGTTACGCCACTGGCAACTTGGGTGATGGAAGCGCCACACTCGATACAGAATTGGGCATCGTTTGGAATGGAGGCGCTACAGGTTGGACAAAGCATCAGATCCCTCGTAGGCTTCTTAATCATCTCTTCATCATGACTCTATCATAGATGGCCTTTTGTTGTCATGAGCTTTTTTGGCTATTTTTTGCGCGAGTATGGTAGGAAACAGGCTAGATATGGTATGCTGATGAGAAGAGCAAAAATAGTTGTGTCGCTTACTAATATGTTACCCATGCTCTGTTATATACGCAAGACATAACAACAACGTTGCATGGTTTGGAAATAGCGAGAAACTCACTGCTAAGTTGATTTGTTCATTTGTTGCAAATATTGTGCCACAAGCCAACTTATTTCGCATATAGGGCGTAACTCACGAGCTAGTAGCCTAAAGGAGTAGCATGCCACGTGCAGACCTTGTTTGAGCGATTGGTGGCCCAACTTCGTGCTTGGGGTATGGGCGAACGGGTGATCAAATCGGCCGTAGCAGTGATGCTGGCTTGGGAGCTTGGTTCGCTCTTACCTGGTGGCTCAGAGCACCCCTATTTCGCGCCTTTGGCGGCTTTGTTATCGTTTCAGGTCACGATCGCTGACTCGCTGCGTTTGGCGACGCAACGCATTGTGGGCATTGTGGCTGGGGTGATCTTGGCTTTGGCTATCTCGCAGCTGCTCGGTGTAAGCGTTTGGAGCGTGGGCTTGATCACCTTCTTGGGTTTGGCGCTGGGCTTGCGTTTGCATTTGGCGGCTCAAGGTCTGACCCAAGTGGCGATCAGCGGCTTGATCGTGCTGTTTATTGGCGGCGCAGATAACCTCTCCTACGCGGGCTATCGTATTTTAGAGAGCATTGTAGGCGCTGTGGTCGGGGTCTGCGTGAATATGTTTGTGGTGCCGCCCAGTTATCTCGACGCGACGCAGGGGGCGCTTCAGAAACTGGCCGATGCCCTTGCCGATCAGCTCGATCGTCTTGCTCAAGCGATCGGCCAAGGTTTGCCTCAAGAGCAAGCCCAGAGCGCCCTTGAGACGGCTCGTGGCTTGCAGACACCCTTGAGCGCGGCTCAGGCGATGATGCAGCGGGCCACGACGAATCTCAAGTATCATCCTTTGCGGCATGCCCAAGAAGCTCAAGTCGAGCACTTTCAGGCCGTTATGACGATCCTCGAACATAATGTGATTCAGGTGCGCTCGATTTCGCGTACGCTCTATGAATGCAGCGTCGGACGCGATGGATTCGACTGGTCAGAGCCGAGCGATTTAACGCTGGCCTATGCCGATCTCTTGGGCAGCTTAGCTAGGCAGCTGCGGGCCATTCAACAGCTCGAGGCGGCTGATATTGCCGAGGGCAAAGCGGCATTCGCTGCCTTTCGGGCCGCGATCGAGCGAGCGACTACCGAGGGCGGTACCCGTTTCATGCCGCTTACTTGGATGCATTTGGGGGCGCTTTTGGCGACGGCCGAGCGCTTGAGCAATGATTTGGCGACGCTTGGCGCTGCAAGCGAGGCGCGCGCTGAAGAGGCTTAGGTGCGGCGCAGCTCGCGCGGGAGTTCGCTCAGCCAGCCCAATTCGAGCACACCCCACAGCCCGATCATAATCGCTTCGGCGGCGTCGTGGCGCAGCGAGGTGGGCTTGGGGGCCTGCGACCAGTCAATGATACGGCGCGCCAGTGTATCGGCGTGGTTTTTGGCCTGTTTGCCCTTGCGCTGTTCGCGATCGTAGAGCAGCACGTTGCGCCATGTGTGAGCTTGAATGCTGAGCAAAGCGATCTGACGACGTTCGGCTTCGCGCTCCCACGGAACGGCCAGCGTACCGCCACCTTCGAGCACAAGCTGTTGCAGGGTTGAGTGTTGATGCAGCAAGCCAGAGACGCCTCTGCGTAGACGTTCGAGCGAACCGAAGTTGTGCGAGCGATACCAGAGCAAGCGCCCTTCGCGGCTGTAGGCGGCTAGGCCAGTGCGCAGCCCGAGATCGACCGCCAGCAGGGCGGGATCAGGCCCGCGTGGAGCGGGGCTTGGTTCAGGGGCGCGAAGGATCGTATAATCATCACTATCGTCGTTCCATTGAAGAGTCATGGTTCCGCCTTAGCAAGAGAGAAGGAAGCGCGCAATGCAGAGACCTGATACCAACCAAACCCATCGTGAAGTGCTTGAACAGCCTCGCCGCCAAGAACGACGCTGGCTTATTCTCCAAGTTGCGCTCGTTGTTTCTCTGCTGCTGCATATGGTGACGATCGGCTGGCTTGTGGGTGTGCGTTCAGCTCTGCGTGCTGAGCTTGATACACTAGCGACGGCGGTAGTGTCTGCCAAGCAAGAGAAGCTGCGTTACGACTTTCGGATCGACCAGACCCTACCCATCAGGCTCGATGTGCCCGTCGACCAATCGATCGAGGTTCCTATCCAGACTGAAGTGCGGATTAAGCAGCAAGTCGATCTGCCGATCTCGACTTCATTGGGCACGTTTAACATTCCTATTCCGCTCGATGTCACAGTTCCGGTGAGCACCACTGTGCCGATCGAGTTTCATCGTACCATTCCGATCTCGACCAGTGTGCCGATCAAGTTCGATGTGCCGATCGAACTCGATTTAGGATCGCCCGAGTTCGCGAGCTACCTTGATCGGCTCCACGACGCGCTCTTAACAATGCGGGCACGTTGGTGAATTATACCGCTTTAATGCGAAACCTCGCGCATCATGCCGATCGAAGCGATGGCCTGCAGAATCGCTATTTGCATAGTTTGCAAGCTCAACGGTTGCTCTTCTATTTCGATACGTGTTCTATCGCTATGCAGATGTGCTTGAACGCTCTCTAGGCTGCTTCGGTGCCATTTGAGCTCGAAGCTTGTTAGGTAGAGCTGTTGATTGCCAGCGCCGATCCGCTCTTCGAGGCTGCGACACAGAGCGTACAGCTTTGCCATTTGGCAGCTTTGATTCGTGCGTAAGCAGAGCAGCGCTAGATCTGAGAGCAATGTGAGCAAGTTCAGATAATCTGCCTGTTTACAGGCGATCGTCGCGCTTTCTATGAGCGCCTCTTGCGCTAAGACATAATCGCCTTGTTGCAACCATAATGTTGCCAAAAAGTGCTGACTGTAGGCGATACCAGCTTGGTTTTTGAGCAAACGATAGTTAGATAAGAGCTCTTCGATCTGTTTGATGCTCTCTTGACGATTGTGATTGTACTTGATACGTTCGTAAAGCAAACGACAACGTTCGGCGAGCGCTAGACGCTTGATGGCCTGCATCAAAAAGGCGGCACTCTGGAAGCCTTCATAAGCGTGGCGCAGATCACCTTCAACAAGAGCTACCTGAGCCATCTGGTAGAGGGCGTAGGCGCGCAAGTCGCGTTCGTTGAGTTGTTGGGCCTGTGAGAGTGCACTCTGATAACAAGCGGATGCTGTATGGGTGTCTCCTAACAGTTGTGCGAGCTGACCCTCATGCAGGCGTAGCCAAGCCTCTTGGTGCTGGTTCGGGTGCTGCTGAAAGATGCTTTGAGCTTGGTAGAGAAAGTTTTGGGCTTTAGAGAGCTGGTTTTGTAGCAGGCTCAGCTCAAGCAAGTAGCGGTAGCTCTGCCCTTCACCGTACCAATTTTCGATAGTTTGAAAGTGATCCAACGCTTCATGTAAGGCCGGCGCGGCTTGGGCGTAGTCACAACGATACAGCGAATACCTCGCTTGGGCCAAGAGCGCTTGACCTAGCAGAAAATATCCACCTAACTCGCGACAGAGCTTGATACTTGTGCTGAAGTAAGCTGCAAACTCTTCTTGTTCCTCCATAACGGGCGCAAGCCGTACAAAGGCGTTGAGAATCTGGGCTTCGAGCTGAGGGTTTGGCTTGTTGTTTAACAGTTGTAAGGCGTTTTGGAATAAGGTATAGGCCAGTTCAAACTCTGAACGCTGGCTTGCGATTCTGCCCATCAGGCCCAATGCTTCAACTTCAAGATGCGTTAAACCTAGGCTTCTACAGATCTGTATGGCTTGATCGAGCAACTGCTTGGCTTGGACTTCGTCCCCTAGTTGATAGGCGAAGTGAGCGGCACCACACAGCAGGTCGGCCTGCAGCGCCGAGTCTGCGGGCTGGCTTAGATCGAGCGCGATACTAAGCCAATTATGGCCTTCATAGCTTTGATATTGCAACTCCCATAGGCGCCAGAGCGCACTACACAGGCCTAAGATAACCTGCGGATCGCCTGTTGGCCCGCTCTCGCGAATCAAGATGGCTTGTAAGTTCGCGTTCTCTTGCGCCAAGCGCTGCAGTAACTCTGCTTGCTGTGGCCCATGCAGATCGTGGCGCAGTTGTTCGGCCAAGCCAATGAAGAAGCTGTTCTGTCTTTGCTGCAGATCGAGCAGCTTTTTTTGTTGTTCGACCTGTTCAAGCGCAAAGATGCGAATCGGTTCATAGATCGCAAAACGCAGTTCGCCTTCGCCGCTGCTCTGTTGATAGAGCAGATTGTGATCGAGCAAGCGGGCCAGCGGGTTGGTGGTGTGGCAGATTGCATGACTATCGTTGGCGTTATCCATCATAGCGATAGCTGCATCGAGTGTGCAGCCATGCGGGAAGATGGCCAGAGCTTGTAAAAGTTCCTGTTCTTGCGCTTCTAATCGCTGGTAGCTCGCTTCGATACACGAGCGCATGGTGCGTCCATCGCCTTGCTGAGCAGAGGTGGGCTGGCTTAGCAGGGTGAGGCTGCCTTTGAGGCGCTGGAGCAATTGCGGAAGCGAAAAGATTGTGACCCAAGCAGCTGCAAGTTCGATCGCCAGCGGGTTGCCGTCGAGTTGCATACAGATGTTTACGACTATATGAATATTTCTTTTGTTAAGTTCAAAATGAGCAGCATGGCTCTGTACTCGCTCGGCAAAGAGTGCGATGGCAGGCACATGGTACAGCTCCTCTAGTGAAGTGCTGTTTTGTAACTGTTGTTGGCTTGGCAGTGCCAAAGGGGGGCACTTGCAGAACCTGCTCGCCCATAATGCGCAGTCGGCTGCGGCTGCTGATCAGCATCGAGAGGCCCGGTAGATGCTGCAACAGGTGGCCCACAATCGACGCGATGCCCAGCAAATGCTCGCTATGGTCGAGCACAAGCAGCATGTTCGAGCCGCTTAGGGCTTGTACAAGCGTATGCAATTTGTCGTGTTTGCCTGAGAGTTCGATATGGAACAGATTGGCTAGAGCCGGAATGAAGTCAGCCACTTGTTGTAGCTGTGCGCAGTCGAGGTAGTAACAGCCGTTGGGATAGAACGCTCGGCATTCGCTGGCGATCTGGAGGCTGAGGCGGCTTTTGCCGACCCCGGGACTCCCTACAATGCTGACCAAGCGCGTGCCACTGCGTAGGCTTTGCAGCGCTCGACCCAGTTCATATTCGCGCCCGATCAGACGAGTAAGTGGTGTGGGTAGATTCGTGCGCTTGAGCGCTTGCTCGTTACGGGCGAGCGCCAACAGATCCGTTTGGGCCGCTGTTGGAATGGCTAGTTCAGTTAGGATCCGTTGGACCATTTGTTGCGAGGGACGAAGATCGTTGCTTTCGATCTTCCGCAAGGTGACGACAGCGCAATTGATGCGTTCGGCTAAAGCAGATTGAGTAAACCCTTGAGATTTTCGTTGATGTTTCAACCACTGCCCAAATGTTGCGAACTCCTGCATTCCAAGCTCCTCAATAGCCTCTGTACAAGCATGAATCTGGAAAAGAGTAGGGGAGCTTTACCGTAATTATTGGCTTGATACACGACATAATGGTCTATATTGCCCCTAAATACGCTAGTAGTATCTCCTCCTTGTGATATTCGTCTCTATTGCATATTGTGTGCCGCGATTCGATATATCTATCCTTAAAAAACGGTTTGTTTATTGTTGCAGTTGATATGAGCGATTTGTTAAAATGAAAAACTTGTTTGTTAGTTTTTTACTTGTTTTTAACAAACTGAGCTTATTAACCTTTCTTTGAGGAAAAGAGTGATAGAAAGTGATAGCGCTGAGGGGTGATTACTATATCAGAGTCTAGGATTGCTTTGGGGCTGAAAGTAAGCGTTTGGGAATCTGGTATAGATGCTGCAATTGGATTAATATTGGAGGAAGCGCCCGAGAACTGGGTACTTATTTACGATGTTATGCGGTAAATATAGTAGCTCAGAGAGCAAAAAAATGTACAGTGATCCTGAGAGCTGCTACCCCTTACGAGCGCTTATGATTGAAAGGAGAAACAATGTAAACGATACCGATCAATATATTGAGACGGACATAAGCGGCGTACTATAGCTGAAATGGTGGCCCAACTTTTGCCAGTCCTTGCTTTAAATTCGCTTTGTTGATAGCAGAGATCTCAAAGTGATAGGTAACAGTATCGTCTGATTGTGCATGCAATTAGACGAAGCAGGATAGCGCATATGATCTCGTCGTTCTCAGGATCCCAGCCCTACCCATGGTGGACCTCTCGACCTTATACCCGACCTGTAGGACACAGTTTGATCGACAGTTACGGCCGTTATGTGTATGTTGATCAGCTCTATGCAGCACTGTGGCATAGCGCCGATCCAGCTTCGTTAGAGGGCGATAGTATCTTTCAATACTATTGTGATTCGACGGCTATTCTTGATCTAATTTCGCATGCTGATCGCTATGGTTTTAGTTCAACTCGTGTGCAGGCGTATCGTGTCGATGGAAGTAGCTTTTCCGTCGCACTGCGCATCGAGACCTTGACACTGGCACAAACAAAACACTATCTCTGTAGCGTTTTTGATCTGGCCTCAAACGAGACCGCTAGCCTGTTAGACCAACCGCAAGCCCTTTCGTATTTGGCCTCTCAGGCCTCTACCTGTGCACTTTTTCAGCTTGTGCCACATGCTGTCTACGCCTTAGAGTTAGATGCCGTTAGCCCACAAGTCACTGAGCTGTGCGGGGTTTCGTTGCTGGAACTGCAAGAGGGAGCGAACCTTTTGTTACAGCGGGTTGACCCACACGATCGTAAGCTGCTGTTGCGGCGTTTAACAAACTATCAGCAGCGTCGAGAGCCTGTTCGTTTTCAGTTTCGCTATCAACATCCGAGCAAGGGCCAAATTTGGATAGAAACCTTTTTATGGCCGCAAGATCCCAACTCAGCCGATTCGAATCTGTTCTGTTTTGCGCAAGATATCACCCATCAGATTCCCATTAGCATACGTCAGCACTTTAGCGCGTTAACAGACGAGGCTGATATGCTCGTCACCCTCGACCCCGATTTGCGGATCGCAGAGATGAATTCGGCTGCGCGACAGGTTTTTCAGATCTTTGGTGATAATTTGATCGGCCGAGATTTCGCAGCTATCTTTCCGTATATCGATCAAGATTATAGTTTGGGCCAGCTTCGACAGATTCTGCAAGAAGAGGGTTTTTGGAAGACTCGTTTTGCTTATGTTCCTCAGCGCCGTTCGGAGTTGGTGCTCTTAATGCGTAGGTCGCATCGTTCTGGCGCTAACACAAACAGCTTGGCCTCAGCTTCGCAGGTATTGTTCAGCTCGCATGCGACAGGTTTGGCGCATTTTGTCGGCGGCTTGGCCCACAACGTCAATAATCTATTGATGATCATTATGGGTTATAGCGAACTGATTCAGGCTCAAGTTTCGCCGAACGGAGTGCTTTATAAGGATCTGCAACATATTTATATGGCAGGCGATCAGCTGCGGATGTTGGTAAACCAACTGTTAGCCTATGGTGGAATACAAGACCTCTCGCCCAGCTCGGGCGATTTGGGGCAATTATTACGGGCGCTGGAACGTGATCTATGGCGTGAATTGCCCTCAGATATCACCCTTCAGTTCGAGCTTGAGCCGCAGCTTCCACTGGCCTATATCGATCAAGCCAAACTTGGAAATGTTATTGTCGAGTTGATCAAGAACGCCTGTTATGCGATGAACAATACGGGTACGATCGTATTGAGCCTGCGGCGGGTGAGTAGTCAAGACTTGGTTTTGTATGATTTGCCTGCTCAGATCGACGAATCTTTCATCATGTTGCGGATCAGCGATACGGGCAGTGGCATGGACCTTGAGACTCAGCGCCAAGCCTTCGAGCCATTTTTTACTACCAAAGAGCTGGGCGAAGGTATGGGTTTGGGTCTTGCGATGGTATATGGCATTATCGACCAGAGTGGTGGCGCAATTGTTTTAGAGAGCGGCCTGAATCAAGGTACGAGCGTTGTGATCTTTCTGCCTAGTGTAAATACGTGATATGAATATTCGGTGGAACTTGGCTATGTTTGTACTATGAGATTTTGCGCGATGGCACGAAATCTCATAGTACTTTTTGCCAGCTATTTCGTTGTTGTCACATGGTAAGCGTATGTCTCTGAAGCGGATTGCTATCATACGACATCTGCTTCTGCTGCTTTGTTTTCAATGGTGCATTGTTAGGCAGTGAGGAGAGACAACGAAGTTTTGCATTGTTGAGGCTCAACGATCCTCGCAGTGATCGAGCCCGAATTGTTGGGCGGGATGTTGATAGCCGGAGGCGGACGCGGATGGGAACGCATGGGAGCTAGCGACCGTTCCGCCGAAAATAAATAAGGTATGTGAGATCTGAGAGGCATCAAAGGGTGCCTCTTTTGTGTAGCAAAAAAGCGCAATATTTCGAAAAACAAGCGACGGACTCGCGTGGTATAGTGAACAGTGTTGAATATGAAACTCGTGAATCGCTGAGCGAGCACGATCTCGTTGTTGCGCTGATGCTAAAGGAAGGGCCTATGCAGGAGTGGAGCATCCTTCGTTATGACCCTGATCTGAAGATCGATTTTCTGCATGCCTTCTATACCAAGCATGCCTATCCGGTTCATAGCCACGACTACTATGTGGTCTGTCTGATCGAGCGCGGCGTTCAGTCGTGCGTTGCCGGGCGCTCGAAGGATATCACGCTGCCGGGCGGGATTATTCTGCTCAATCCAGGCGAGCCGCATTCGGGCGAGTCGGCCAGCGACGATGGCTTCGAGTATCGAGCGCTCTACCCAACCTGCGAGCATATGCAACTGGTGCGCCAAGGGCTTGAGGGCAGCTTTCACAGCGATCTCTCGTTCGATACGGTTCGGCTGTATGATCATGAGTTGGAGGGCGCCTTGCGGCGTTTGCACCTAGCGCTGCACCAGCCTGCCAGCGCGTTTGAGCGCGAGAGCCGCTTTGTTTGGGTTGTCACCCGTTTGATGCAGCGCTATATGCGCCCTGTGCCGCAGCAGGAACGCCTCAAGCTTGAGCCTGACGCGATCAAGCGTGCCAAAGCCTATATCGAAGCGCACTACGCCGAAGGAGTCTCGCTGAAAGAGATCGCAGCCGAGGTGGCCCTGAGTCCTTATCACTTTTTGCGCGTCTTTCGCGATCAGGTCGGTATGCCGCCTCATGCCTATTTGGAGACAGTGCGGATACGGGCAGCGCAAAGCCTCCTAGAGCGGGGCGAAGCCTTGAGCCAAGTGGCTCAGGCGACTGGCTTTTCGACGCAGGCTCACTTTACCGACCGCTTTAAGCGCATTATCGGGGTGACCCCCGGACGATACGTACAGCACTATCAAGTTTTTTAAGCATGGAAGAGCGTGATGCAAACCCGCAGTAATGGCATTTTTTATGGATGGGTGGTTGTTGGAATAACGATTTTGATGCTGTTGGTGGGCGCGGGTGTGCGTAGTATGCCCGGCGTCTTTTTGTTGCCGATCGAGCAAGAGACCGCTTGGAGCCGCTCTGCGATCACGATGGCGGCTTCGGTCGGTTTGCTGCTCTATGGCTTTAGCGGCCCTTTCGCTGGCTGGCTCTTGGTGCGCATGAACCTGCGCTGGCTGTCGGTTTTGGGCCTGCTTATGACCGCGCTCAGCTTGGTACCGAGCATCTTTTTGCAAGTGGCATGGCAGCTAACCGTGCTGTGGGGCTTTTTCGGTGGGGTAGGAACCGGCATGGTCGGCAGCGTTTTGAGCGCGGCGGTGGCGGCCCGCTGGTTTGAAGAGCGACGCGGTTTGGTGGTCGGTATGTTCGGCGCCTCGATGTCGGCGGGCCAGCTGATCTTTGTGCCGCTGCTGGTCTGGTTGGGCGAAGTGGTCGGCTGGCGCTACGGCAGCTTGGTCCTTGGCTTGATCACCTTGGCGATCATTGTGCCGACCGCGATTTGGCTGCGCGACAACCCCGCCGAGATCGGTTTGCAGCCCTACGGCGCTAAGAGCGATGCAGCCTCGATCGCCAAAAATGCCGCCCCCGTCGAGCCTGCAGGCGTGGTGATGAGTCGGGCTGTGCGCTCAAGCGACTTTTGGCTCTTGACGATCACCTTCTTTATCTGTGGGGCGACCTCGAACGGTTTGATTGGTACCCACTTGATCGCGCACGCTACCGAGCATGGCATCGCACCCAGCATGGCGGCCACCAGTATGGTTCTGATGGGTTCGATGAACTTTGTGGGCACGATTATCTCGGGCTGGCTGACCGATAAGTACGATCCGCGCAAGCTGCTCTGCATCTACTACGGCTTTCGCGGCATCTCGCTGCTCTTTCTGCCCTTTGTACACAGCCCGCTCGGCCTGGCCTTCTTTGCGATTTTGTTCGGGCTCGACTATATCGCGACCGTGCCGCCGACCACGCTCTTGATCGCTCGTATCTTTGGTAGCAAGAACGTCGGTACGGTCTATGGCTGGGTCTTCTGTGCTCACCAGATGGGCGCAGCTCTGGCGGCCTTCTTGGGTGGCGTGGCGCGCGAGCAGTTGGGCGATTACGGCGTGGCCTTCTTGGTGGCGGGTGTGATCGCTCTGGCGGCGGCGCTTTTGGCGGTCAATATTCGCCGCCCTCAGCAGGCTCCGGCCCTTACAGCCGAACAAGCTTAAGATCGACTTTAACCAAACAGAAGGGATTGAGCCAGCAAGCGCTCAATCCCTTTTTAATTGCTCTCAACTTTTATGCTTGTAGCTAGACTCCGTAAGTGATAAGCGAGCTATGGAGCGGTGCGCACTTGGGCTACGATGGAGTGATCTATCTGATAGGAAACCTGGATCTAAGCGACCCTTATCGCATATTGTGTCGTCTGGTCGATCGGCTTAGTGAGCGGGCCTATTTTTATCATCACAACGCACGAATGCTTCCCACAGCTATCTATCAGCGTGCTGCTGAAGCTGAAGGGATCAGCTTGCGGCTCAACTAACGCTTGCTTTCTGGCGAAACGATCGGACTGCAGCTATCGTTTTCGCATCGATTGCCAGAAGGCCGCTTTATTCAGGCAGATCTGCCGGACCTGTTTTATATGAGCTGCGATCTGTGCTTTCCCACGCGGCGAGATCGCTAGCTACCATTCGGCCCTTAGCGCGTCCGCCTACGGCTACCAACATCCCGCCCAACAAAACAGGGCGCTCGCTGCCCGTGTGGCAAGACCGCTTGCAAGAGGGGAAGAACGATCTGGAAAAGAAAACGAAAAAGAGTTGTGTGAACTTTCGCGCTGTCGCGCGAAAGTTCACACAACAAAAATAGTAACATTCCACTCTGTCGAAGGCCAAATAGAAGCAATCAAGCGGATTTGGAATGAAGTATATCAGGCTTCGCGCGAATCGAGCATCAAGTCGTCTAGATCGAAGACTTTATCCTTGGCGCTCGGTCCATACGAGCGAATACCGATCGGAACGCGGAGCTCTTCTTCCAAATAGGCCAACAGCTCATCGCTACTGGGGATCTTTTGCAAATGTGGCCGATAGCTGAAGAGATTCTGAGTTAAGACTTCTTGATATTCGAGCGAAGGACTAGGAGCCACTTCTAGCTTGTGAATCGGCCCGTCTTTTGAAATATATTCGCTAACAACCTGAAGCGTGGGCAACCTAGTAACCCGATCGAGACAGGTGACCGCCAACATATCGAGTGGCTGCACTAGTTCGAGCGCGTAGCGTAACAGCACCATATCGAGCCAGCCGACGCGAAACTCCTCTTGCCAAGGGTTAGTGACATTGCGCGCGTCGGGCAGCAGATGGCTCAAGGCCATATCGTAGCTTGGCATAGGCCCAGCTCCGTGGCGAGTCATATAGGCGCGTGTGATCCCGATCCGGCGCAAATCACCCTGGAAGCAGCTCTCGTTTAGCAAGCACTCGGCATTTGCCAAAGTGGTTGTGCTCCAAGTGGTGTAGGGGTGGAATCCGTACCACTCATCGAGTAACACCCCTTGGGCGCCTTCGAAGATCACGCTGCCGGGCTGCTGCAAAATCGTCGTTAGATGTCCCTCATCGACGATCTTAACTCGTCTAGCTAAGTATTCATAGCGTTCGTACAGCCAATCGACCCAGGTGACATCGAGCACGGGCACCTGTTCGGCCTCAGCGGTTTCGCTTTTGGGAAGCTCGGGCAATAATTGACGTAGCTTTTCGAGCGCGCGGGCCCGAATAAAGTAGAGCTTTTCGCGTAGCACTTTGGGGTCGAGCAGATCGCCTGCAAAGAGCACTCGATCTCCATATTTCTGAAAATCGGCCATGGTTTCGCCGATCCCCACCCCACAGCTGCCGTGGCGTTTGTCTCCGCGTGCCAGCTCACGCAAACGTGTGATCGCGCGTGTAAAGGGTGTGATCACCAAGGCTCGCCGATCGATCGTGAGCTTCTCAAAGGGGTTTGCGATGCCAAGCTGTCGGAGATGCTGTTCTTCGGCAAGCAGACCGAGCGGCTCGATCAGCATAAAGCGCGAGAGATGTGTAGCGGCACCAGCAAGGGTGCCGCTTCCAAACTGCGAGAAAACATGTTCGCGGCCACTCTCAGATTCAAATACTCGGTGGGCTGCTTGGGCACCTCCGTTGTAACGTACAACTGTGTGTGCATTGGTATAGCGAGTGAGGGCGTCAACGATCGATCCTTTGCCAGCATCGCCGAAACCGAGATCAACTGTGAGTAGTGCGCGACTTGTCATAACTTACAACCTTCCATCAAGATCATCATGAGAAGCACCATCTTCTAAAGCAAGCAGTGTGCCGCTTGCTTGAGGAAGCGCTTTGGGTGTGCTTTTTGCAAAGCGGGTGAGTGCGTTACTAGCTGCTTGTATAGCTTGTTTATCTGCACCTGCTTTGTGCAGATCGCTCTCACCCAAGGCAAGCGAAGCTAAGCTGCCTTCGCACAGCCCAATCGTAAGCGCGATTGTTTCGCAAACGGCGTCCGCATCCTCTAACAGCAAGATCCGCTCTTGCAGTAGATCGCGCCAAGCTTGTTGCACTTCGCTGTTTTTGCCATGCGATGTGTTGGTGGGGATGATATGAAAATGGTGATACCGCTGATTGAGTTCACTCACAACGCTATCAAGGCTTAGTGCTTGCGATAGCTCGTCACCGATATGATGGCGTACTTGATCTACATTGATATAAGGATACGGCTTCTCATCGCCGATTGTGAAGAGATAGCCTTTTTTAGCGCGTTTCTCGTAACAGTCGATGCTGGTGTGATAGGCCATGTAGTAGAGCGCAAGCTCATAGCTTTCGAAAATCTGTCCTCCACCACCGCCCTCAATATAAATTTTACCTAAGTTGTCGTCCATTTCAAGCCCCGATTCGAACTGTCCGATCTGAATCGGCACACTATCGCAATAGGCATCGCCGATCGCACCGAACAGAATTTGGGGGTCATCGACATAGCCACGTAAGAGCAGCACCCGCATCAGCGAGCCGAGTTTCTGTTGCAACACCCGTGGCACCGTTCCCATTGAACCGGTTACATCGAAGATGATCGCGATCGCGACCGATTGCGGGTGCATGTCGCTATCACGGCTTTCGCGCGTCTTGCCGAAGATATGCATCTCGGGGTGAACCGCGACCTTGCCCGTACTGCGCACATGTTGATCGTAATCGAAGGCGTTGGTTTTGCGTGCTTTGCGCTCGGCTTGGCGCGCGGCGAATGCTGCATCGCTCCAGTTTGAGTGTCCCATAGTTGTCTCCTTGTATGTGTGAAACTAGACCAGATTGATGGCCGGGAAAGGGCGAAAGCGGGCCGGGCCGTAGAGTTTCTCTAATAAGGTGCGAAAGTCGTCGAAAAGCTGCCATGCGTTGCCGTAGCGTCGATGGGGCGCGGGGATGAGACACGCCCGTAAGAGCGCTTGCATAGCCTTCGGAACAGCAGGGCTTAACTCGTCTAGCTCGTGTTTGGCTCCCAAGAGATGCAACATACAGCGGGCTGCCATATAGAGATCGGTCGCAGGCTGAGCGGGCAGCTTTTGCAGCACCTCGGGCGGATAATCGGCTTTGTGACTTGGGCTGATACTGCGAATACGCTCGCCGATCGGCACGCTATAACACCAGTCGATCAAGATCCCGTTGTGATCGCGCGGATCGATCAGAATGTGGCAGGGCAAGACCGCGCCGTGTACCAAACCGAGCTGGTGGGTTTTGGCCAAGGCGGCCAAGACCCGGTTGAAGATCCACGCGGCGTCGGCCAAGTCGAGACCCTTGGGAAAGGCTTTGATCACGCTGCTGAGCGTAAAGCAGCCCTCGATCTGGCCCAACAGATTGACGCGATGGAGTGCGCCTTGCTCGCTCTTCCACAAAAAGCTTTCGTACAGTGATGAAAAGTGACCGCGCAGTGGGTCGCCATGCAAGCCCCGTTCAATGCGTTGGAGCGCCGCAGCCTCGGCCTCCATCAGATCGTTGTTTTGGCCTTTGCGCACCACTTTTAGCAACAGCTTCTGGCCGTTATCCACCAGTGGATAGAGCGCGCAGAGATCACCCTGCCACGGTTCGTTATAGCTGACAAAATGACCGAAAGGCGTATTCAGATCGAGCGTAATGCTTTTGCCGTAGACACCTTGGCTGAGCTGCGCTTGGGCTTGCTGATACCATTCGTTGATCTGACGCAGTGCCTCTTGGGCCGCGATCTGCTCATGCGGGTGCAGATCGGGGTGTGCCTGAGCCACCAATTGGTGGTATTTGCGTCGCAAGGCGCTACGCTGGTCGCCGTCGAGCGTTCCAAAGAGCTGACTCGGTTGGCTTATTTGTTGGAGCTGTTCGAGCAGATCGGCGAGATTGGACTGCATCGCTAAACCTCGTTTGTACCTGTTTTTGGCAATAGAAAGCCAAAGGTCGCTCTTCCAAGAGACCCCAAAACAAGCGTTACTATCGAAGTATTCTTGATACCTGAATTAGTGTTTAATTTACACTAACAATATAGTGTATAAATGACAAAAAGTCAAGTGGCAAATGTTGTTTCCAGCCGAATCCGTTTGAGAGCATTCGCGTATCGCTACAACATATCTTGGCAAACAGCTTCAGCAAGCCTTGAAACCACATTCGTGTAATTCGTTTGGCGCTCTAGTTGGCGGTTTGTTCTCTTCCATCCATGTGCTCTCAACCGCGTCCGCCTACGGCTACCAACATCCCGCCCACCAAAAGAGGCTTCTATCTGTGTGGAGAAACCACCTCACAACTGGCGAGCTTTCGTAGTGCCGGAAGACAAAACACGGGAAAGCAGCAAAAGAGGTAAATTTCATTCTCTTGAAGCTTAAATGGCCTATTCTAAATTTCAGCGATCTGTTATACTTAAACCTACCGAAAGCCTTTTGTATAGGACAACCAGCTTATGAGTGCTGTACGCTCCAATGCTGTTGCTATCGAATCCCAAAACGTCGACTTGATTTTTGGGCCAGGTGCCGGTGTTTTCGACCTCTCCTATAGCTTGCCCGAAGGTTCGATCCTCGGTATGATCGGGCCGAGCGGCTGTGGCAAGACCACGACGGTTCGCCTCGCCTTGGGCCTGTACGCACCCCAAAAAGGCCAGTTACGGGTTTTGGGCAAACAACCAACCAGTTTCACCCCCGAAGATCGCGAGCAGATCGGCTATATCCCGCAACAGTTTGTGCTCTACCCCAACCTAACCGTAGCCGAGAACGCGAGCTTTGTTGCCTCGCTCTATGGGCTATCGGGCCGAACCCAGCGCAAGCGTCTCAACGATCTTTTGGCGTTTGTAGAGCTCTACGAGGCCCGCAATCGCTTGGGCAGCCAGCTTTCGGGTGGTATGCAGCGCCGTCTAATGTTGGCTGGCGCATTGATGCACGACCCCGCTCTTTTGTTTGCGGATGAGCCGACCGCTGGTATCGACCCGGTTTTGCGTGGCCGCTTTTGGGACTACTTCCGCCAGTTGCGCGACGAGGGGCGTACTCTATTTATCACCACCCAAGTTGTGAGCGAGGCGGTTTATTGCGATCGTGTCGCCGTTATGCGTCGTGGACGCTTATTGGCGGTCGATACGCCTGAAAACCTCAAACGCAAAGCGATGGGCGGCGAGATCATTCAAATGGTCTTAGAGGACCCCAACCGTGTGCGAGAAGCGGTCTCGATTTTGAGCCGCTACGAACCGGTCAAAGCTGTTCGTACGCTGTCGGATCAACCGGGCTACTTACAGGTTACGGTCGACGATGCGGGCGAATGGATGCCCGAAGTGCTGAACGTCTTGGAGGACCCGGACGGCCCTGCGATCACGGTTTCGAGTGCGGGCGAGTTGCCGGTCAGTTACGACGACGTCTTCATTCGGATCATGCAGCAGGAGGACGCCAATGAGCAGTACCAATCCGCCTGAGCGCTCAGTCCAAACGGCCAGCCCTGTAAAGCGACCGCGCTTTGCGCTCACGCGTTGGCTGATCCGAGTACGCGCCTATTTGATGAAAGAGCTCTACGAGCTGCGCCGTCAACCGCTCTTGATCTTGAGCTTGGTCGGTGGCCCGCTGCTGGTATTGCTCTTATTTGGCACAACCTTCCGCAATAGCAATCCGGTTTTGCGCACCGTTTTGATCACGCCGCCGGGGGGTGTGCCAGGCATCTCGATCGAGCAAATCCGTGCTTTGGTTGGTACAAATTTCCAAATCGTTGGGGTGAGCGAGGATCTTGATAGTGCCCAGGCCCAGCTCGATAGCGGCGAGATCGATGTGATTCAGGTTTTTCCCGACGATGTGATGGGCATGGTGCAACGTGGCGAAAGCCCGCAGATCTCGTTCCTCTCAAACGCGATCAACCCCGTCATCGAGGGCTGGATCCAATACCTCGCCTACGCCCAAGTGAACGAGATCAACAAGGCCTTTTTGCAGCAGCAGACCGAGACTGCCCAACAAGAAGCCTCTGGAATTAAGCTGCGTCTGGTCGATACGCGCGTCCAGATCCTCGAGCTTGAACAACAGACAACACCCGAAAAGCAGCGCGAAGCTCAAGAGAATTTGCGCACGCTGCGAGCCGATCTTGAGCGCCTTGAGAGTCAGCTCCCTCGCCAAGAGACCAGTATATTGGCTAAAATCGATTTTGCAGACCTACGTCGTCGAATTGACATAACCAAGGAGAATATCGATCTGATCGATCGCTCGATCAGCGATGGCACGCTCGATCAGCATTTGAATAAAGTGCGCGATACCAACCAAGAGTTGGCCCGTATCGAGGAACTGCTGAACCTATTTATCGAGCTTCCCCCCGATCGCGTGGTGGCTCCCGTTCGCCAGACCTACAGCAACCTGCGCGGCCAAGCCTATCAAGCGGTGATCTACTATACGCCCGGCGTTTTGGCCTTGCTGGTGCAGCATACCGCCATCACGCTCGGTGCGCTGGCCTTAATCCGCGAGCGTTTGTTGGGTGCCTTCGAAGTCTTCAGAGTCGCGCCAGTGAGCATAACGCAGCTATTGCTGGGCAAATACATCGCTTATACCTTGTTTGTGGCTTTGATGACAGCCCTGATGGTCGGTGGTCTCTATCTGATGGGGGTGCCTTTCCTAGGTGATATGCTTCAACTGGCCTTGCTCTGCTTCCTGTTAACTCTGGCCTCGTTGGGTATAGGCTTCTTGATCTCGGCGGTGTCATCTTCCGATAGCCAAGCTATTCAGTTAGCGATGATCACCTTGCTGCTGTCGATCTTTTTCAGTGGCTTCTTTATCTCGCTCGATAGCTTCGCCCTGCCAGCACAGATCATCAGCACCATCATCCCTATGTCGCACGGTGTGAGCGGCCTGCAGAATCTCATGCTGCGCGGCATTTCGCCTTCGTATCTGGCTTGGGTGGCGCTTGGTATTTTAACGCTTATCTCGTTTGTGGCGGTTGTGCTTATCACACGCCGTCAGCTCGCCAAGGCTTAATACCAAATCCGTTTAAAGATGTGCATTCTCTTCGCTCAGAAAAACGAAAAGCCGGGAAAGATCTAGTCACGTTCCGCTCTGTCGAAGGCCAAAGAGAACCTAATCAACCGGATTTGGTTCAATTTAACCTTCAGTAGATCTTTGTTGCCTTCGCTTTCTCGCTTGCGAACAGGTGCGTCGCGTTTGAGCCGGCTTGGTGCTTGCACCAAGCAGGTCGCAGCGATAGCTGCGAGATAACCCACGCTGGAGATGCTTGGCCGAGTTTGTAGCCGTAGGCGGACGCGGTTGAGCACTTTTTTGAGGGCGAGACCTTGCCGTATGCTACCTTGCAGGCGAGCTGAGGGGATTTTGGGGAATAAAGAGAGGAGAGTGGTTGTCTGACCACTCTCCTTTTGCTATGTCTTTTGTTAGCGAAGCATTAGTCTGCAGCGGTGCGCAGATCTTGGCCTGCTACCCAACCTTCGCGGTTATCGGTGGTGCGAACCTTCCACCAGCTGTAGTTGTCGGCGGCTTGTGGGCCTTCCAACAGGGTCAGTTGTGAGCCGGGAGCGATATTGCCCAATACATCGTGGCTCAGACCGGGGCCCGAACGCAGACGCAGGCTACCGCCGCCCGCACGGGTTACCCATGCTTGACCGCCAACCTGGAGGCTGGGCGCGCTCGCGCTGCTACCAGCGGCGGCCAGCTTCGCTTGTAATTCAGCAATCAGTTTGTCCTTCTGGGCGATCGTCTCATTTGCGCTGTTGAGCTTAGCTTGGAGATCAGAAGCGGCCTTTTGAGCGCTCTGGCTAGCACTGCTGCTGCTAGTTTGAGCGGTCTTCAACTGCCCTTGAAGATCGGTTGCCTGTTTTTTAGCCGTATTGACCTCGCTTTGCAATTGCTCGATCTTGGTATTCTTCTCTTGCAATTCCTTGCGCAGGCTTGCGATCTGGTCGGTGAGATTCTTGACGGTTGCCTGAAGCTGTGCTTCTTTCTCGTTCTCTTTGTCGTCGTTCTTATCCTTGTTGAAGATATTTCCCAACATGATCTACTCCTTAAACTAACAGGCCAGGAGACGTAGTCACCTGTAGACTACGCAAGTATATACGAGATAGTGGCGAAAAGAGTTACAGTTTCAACACGCTACGTTGTCTTATCACACAAATTGAATTATCAAATATGCTAGTTTCTGTGAGCATATTTGCGTTATCAGGCTTATTCGATTGTGTGATGTACAGAGTGAGCTTGTGTAAAATCAGGTGAGGGAACGCCGAGTGATCAAACGGTAAATGGCAACCACGACAACTGCGCCTATGACGGAGACAATGATTGTAGTGATGTTGAAACCGGAGATAAGGTCGACGCCCAAGAAGATAGAGGTAAGCCAGCCGCCAACGATTGAACCAGCGATGCCGAGCAGTAAGTTTGGAATGAGGCCGTAGCTTCCGCCGCTCATCAGTTTACCGGTCAACCAACCTGCGATCAAGCCAACGACAATGGTTGCAATGAGTCCCATACACTTACATCCTTAGATATCCAGAAAAGCTTCGTGCGACTTAGACTTAGCCCTGCGCCAATTGCTTGATTTTTTTGACTACTTGTTTGACTTGGATCGAGTCGGCGGGATTGCCACCCTTGAGGAATTCTCCCAAGAAACCGCCAGCAGGATCGTATTCGCGTTCGTAGGTCAATTTGGTATCGTTGCCACCGAGGCCAAAAAAGCCGCCAGCTCGGTCGAGATCGAACGTATGGGTCGTAGGCTCGCCATCGCCCGTGATCACAACGGTGAGCAGGCCTCGATCGTGGTCGAGCTCAGCGATTGTGCCGGTGCCAGATTTGTTGTCATCTTTCCATTGGAAGATGGCGCCCTTTTGAACCGTAGTTAAGCCACTGATCGAATCTACGTTGGGAAACCAGCTCGTCCAGGTAGCGGGGTTGAGCATCATCTTCCAGACATGATCCATGGGTGCGTCGATCTTGATCTGTTGCTGAAATTTTGCCATAGCATATTCCTCCAAGTAATTTGACCAATTTCTGATGTCATGCCCCTACATGACGATGGTCAAACCACGTGCTAATCCATATAGCAAGCTTTAGGCCACTAATATGTAGCTCTATTTGTAAAAGCTCCGAGGCCGACGGCTTGAAACGAGGCTTTAGCAGGCCAGCTAGCATGAGCGCTAGATGTGATACGGCTACGGATTTGTGCGATAAAGCACCTATATACCGTTTCGCGTACTAAGAAGAAACGCCTAAAATGGAGGAATTTACGAGAAAAAAGGCTCTAGGAGAATATAAATGCAGAGCTAGCTCTCTGTTTTAGCTAGATTGACGCGGCAGATGTTGCTGAAGGCGCAGTAATTCGGGCAGGTGCGGCGCGGTTGGACATGGTAGTCGCCTGAGCGCACCTTGTCGAGCACCTCGGCGATGCGTTCGAGCACGATGGCTTCGATGCCGAGCCAGCGCTCGGCGGTGAGGGGCGGGGAGAATTTGCCGCTGCCTAGTTGGAAGTAGGCCGCTTGAGCGACTTTCTGATGTGCGCCGAGCGGCAGCACCTGTTCGGCGGCCATTAGATAAATCGGCAGCTGGATGTCGTAGCCCTCTTCGGTATCTCGCAGCGGGCGCAAGCCTGAGCCTTTTTTGTAGTCGATAATGGCGAGGCTAGCATCTTCGGGATGTTGATCGATGCGGTCGATTCGCCCTTTGATGCGCACTCTTCCGGCTGAGGTTTCGACTTCGAGCGGGCGAATGCCGTTGGCACCAAAAACCTGCTCGACTGCGGCAGGGACGAACTGGCTCCACGTGCCACCCTCGTTGATGCTACGGCGCAAGGCTCGTTCAAGCCGCTGTCGCATGGTGTGGCTATCCCACTGCCAGAAGCGGTCGGTTTCGAAGCCGAACTGGCTGGGTGCATCGCTGAGCACTAGGTCGGCGCTAGCGTGGAAGTGCGCGATCAACTCGGCTTCGTTGGCGGGCACGGGTGCGAGCTGTCGATCGCGCCAACGCCGCACTGTTTCGGCCAAGATCGCGTGTTCGATCAGACCGCTTAGGGCTGCAGAGCTACGTTGTTGCAGCGATACCTCTGGCTCTTTGGGCACATTGATCTTGAGCACATAGCGCCCAAAGAAGATAAACGGACAGGTGATGTAGTCGTTGAGCTGGCTAGCGCTCCAGGTGTAGCGCGGGCCAAACATGTGGGCGAGCTGAGCGTTCAGATCGGCTTGTTCGATTATGCCTTCGAAGGGTCCGAAGCCTTGATTCTGCTCGCGTGTGCGCTCGATCTCGCTGGCGAATTGCACATGCTGCCAGAGGTGCTGGTCGAAGGGAGCTGTGTGCAGGGCAGCAAGTGGCGTTGGCTGCTCGTGGTTGGCCAGCGCGATCAAGAATTCGCTGGCGCTGACCGCATCTTCTAAACCAGCTACCTTGCCCGCTTGGATCCGCGTTGTATCGCCTTCTTCGGGTTGAACGAGGGTCTGAACGGCGCGCAGATAGGGCGAGGGCGGAATATAGTTGCCGCTCGGGTCGAGATAGGTTCGACTGAAGGTGATGCTTTGGCGGGCGCGGGTCAAAGCTTCGTAAAAGATCGACTGCTCGTCGGCAGGGTCGGGCGTGCTGATCTCGATGCCGAGCTGTTTGAGCTTCAGGCGTTCACGTCGGCTATAGAGCGGTGGATCGGGCAGGGTGAGGGGAAACTCGCCTTCGTTGAGGCCTAGAAGCAGAATATGGGCGAAGTTGAGGCCACGAGTCGCCAAAACTGGAACGACTGCTACATAACCTGCTTGTGGGTCGATGTGGCCGTAGCGGGCGGTTGCGATCGCGCCGTTCAGTTCGGCCAAAAAGACTTCGTAGTTGACCGGGCCGCGCTGCAAGAGGCGGGCGCTGGTTTGCAACTCTTCGAAGATTCGCTGGAAACATTCGCTCAGCTCCTCCAAGAGTGGCTGCAGCAACGCATCTGGTTCTGCCGACTCGTCTTCTTCGAGCGCTTCGTTCTGTGTTTTCTGGGATTCTTCCGTTGTCAGCAGATTCAAGCCGCCGAAGCCGAGGCTGCGCAGTCTGACCCAATTGCAGTATTCGTCGATGGTTGCGCTTTCGGGCGGGCTCATCCAAGCCTGGAAGGCTTCGAGAATCTGCAAGAGCCGCGCTGCATCGGCCGGGCTGAGCTCGCTTGTAGGAAGGTCGGGCTGCTCGTCATCGTCGAGTACTAGCACTTGCTCTGCGCCCTTTTCGATCTGCTGAAGCAGAGCTTGTCTCATGCGCTCATAGCCGCTTCCAATTCCGTGCCTGCGGGTGAGGCGATCGAGTTGGCTGGCGGCCCAGCCCCAATCGAGCTCGGGGTCGGCGAGCGGTTCGGGTAAAATACCGGGTGGAAGATCAGCTTGGCTGCGGGCGCGCCAAACATCGATTAAGGTGCGGCGCGGGTAGTTGTCGAGCGAGAGCTGTAGAGCGCTCTGCAGGGCGACTACTAGTGGCTCGTGAGCTAGATTTTGGCCGTGCCACATGCTGAGTGGGAGCTGATATTCTTGGGCGATCTCGCGCAGTAAGGGGGTGTATTCGCCTTCGCTACGCAACATAATCGCGATCTGTTCGGGTGGATTGCCTTGCTGAAGCAGCCTATGGACGCGCCGCAGCACCGCGCGAACTTCGCGCTCGCGGTCGGCCGCCTCAATAAAGTGGATCGCTCCATTGTGGGCGATGGGCGGCTGCTGCTCGTGGCGGAAGATGCGTTGCGCTAGAATATGCAGCGGATTCTTTGGCTCTGAGAGCGGTAGCGCTTCGATTTTAGGCCGAAAGGTTTTGTTCAGTGCCTCGAAGGTGCGTTGAAAGCGATGAAGCGCGGGTCGCCCGCTCTGGTCGTGCGTGAGAGTGATCAGGGTTTGGGGTATCTGCTGGCTGAGCAGCTTGAAGAGCTGTAACTGGATCGGCGGGAATTGGTCGAAGCCGTCGATCACTAGCAGCTCGTAGCCCGAGATAAGATCGGGGATTGCTTCCAAAGCCTGAACGCAGAGACGCACGCTCCCGATCTCGTCGGCGCTGTTGGTCTCGAGCTGCCAATCACAATAGCGTTGATAGATCAGCGCGATCTCGGCGTCGTAGGGGCGCAGGCTCGCTTGGGCAAGCTGGCTAACATCGCTATTACCTTCGCCCAAGGCGTCGATCACCGCGATGATTTGGCTGATCAGACCGCTTTTGTGATAGGCTTGTTGCAGATAGGGCAGGCGCCCTTCTTGGACAAGATCATGGATGAGCGAACGAATCACACCGAAACGCACGCTATTGCTCAGGTCTTGTGGTTCGTACTCGAGGCGGCGCAGCAGTGAACGCACCAGCCCATAGAAGTGGACGCTGTGGACCTGGCGCAGATCCTTCACCGCGCTTTTGAACTGATCGCGTTGAAGGCGGTCGGGCACAACCACAAGCGTTTGACCCGTGTTGGGCTGGCGAAGTCGCTCGATGATGGAGGCGCTTTTGCCTGCGCCTGCTGGTGCGGTTATCAGTGTGACGTTTTGGCTCATGTTCGCTATCATACCGCATATGTGTGCTTTAAATCAAGCCCATCAAGTGGCAATTTCGGGCTGATCTACGTACAATAGAGCGAGTGCAAAGAACTGAAAGACGGAGCTTGTGCTATGGCTGTTGCCAACCCTTTTACCGAACATGGACGGATTACGAATCCTGAGCGTTTTGTAGGCCGCTGGCGCGAGCTCTCGTTGATCTTCGACCAAATCGATGCGCGTAAACCGGTGATGGTCGCGGGCGTGGGCGGGATCGGGCGTTCATCGTTGCTAACCCATATCGTACAGTCGGCATCGACCGTACTTGAGCAGCCGACTCTCGAAGCGATCTATGTCGATATGGCGGTCCTTCCCAATTCGGAAGCCTTCTTTTCGATGCTGACGGAGGCTTTGGGCAATAGCGGTACGCAGGCTTCAGCCTTTGAGTTCGCCCTGCTCGAACAGGGTGTTCCGGTTTTGCTTGCGCTCGACAACGCGCAGCACGCCATCGAGGCAGGTTGGGGCGATTACGCCCTCGAAAGCCTAGCCCGCATCGAGCGGCGCAGCACGCCTACGCCCAGCTACGCGATCGAAACGCGCACGGGTGCGATCGACTTGATTGTAGTGGTTGCCGTGCGCGGCTCGGTCATTCCCTTGAGTGAGCCATTTGTCCAACTGACTTTGGGCGCCTTCGCTTCCAGCGAGGTGCGCTTGTTAGCCGAAGCGTATTTGTTTGAGACCGGCGTTAGCTTCGAGCCGCGAGAGCTGAACGAGCTGTGGGAGATGAGTAAGGGCCATCCAGCCTATCTGCAACGGGCGGCTTTTCATCTCTACCGCGCGAAAACGGAAGCGGGTTACGATTGGCGAGCAGCCTATCGCGCCGAGTTGCGCGAAAACCCCTTGCCCGATGCGCCTTTGCCTCCGGGCGTCTTTGAGGGCGGCAATCACTCTTCCTATGAGGGTGTGTACGAAGATGAGGTGCTTGGCAAAGAAGGCCCGAAGCTCGATATGCGCTCTGTAAGCGGTGTAGATACGATCTTGGGGCTTGGATTGAGTATCGCGGCGGGACTGCTCGCTTGGCAGCTGAGCACAAATCTTGCGCTAGGGGCGCTGGTTTTGTTGTTGGGTATAGTGCTGGTGCTTGCGCTACAGCGCAAACGAGGCTCTGATTCACAATAAAACAGAGCATGCTATCTCCCATTGGAACGGGAAATAGCATACTCTGTTGAAATGTTACTACAGTACAATGGTGCTGCAGTGAGTGTGCACTCGCTTAGCTTAGCGCGAGCGCTTTCTTAGTGCGCCCGTCACGGCTAAGAAGAGGACGGCCCCGATAATGGCGACGATAAAGCTGTTTGGATTAAACGCAAATTGAAAGCCTTCTCCAGTGACCAATTCGATCAGAAAGCCGCCAAGGAAGGCACCGATAACACCGACCACGATATTGCCGATGCAGCCTTGCCGATCGTTGGTTCCTGCGATGATGCTTGCGACCCACCCTGCGATAGCTCCAAAGATGATCCAACTGATGATGCCCATTGTGCTTCTCCTTGTTTGTATCAGCGAGTCTAGCGTGATGCCTACCAGATTGTATCGGGACGAGCAATCATAACAAATCCGCTTGCTTTCTTCAGCTTGCTGCGGCGAGGTTTTGCCCCAAAAAGAAGCTCCTTGGCGCGTCCGCCTACGGCTATCAACATCCCGCCCATCACGAAGGGCTGCTAGCTGTGTGTCGAAAGACCTCCCCAAAGCCACAATTCAAACGGATTTCGCATCATACCATTAGCATGCTAAGTTCGTGCTCATCACCTTCTAACTTTTTAAGCCCTGCTTGCTTGTATAATGCATTAAGACGATTGAATTTGGAGGTTTGATGCAGCAACAAGTTAATGGAGCTTCGCCTCGAAAACGACAAACCGCTTCGTTGCGACCTGCTCCCGAAATAATTTATGAAGAGCGTTGCGCTCAGTTTGCGCAACAACGCGATGCCTTTTCAGCACGCTGGAGCCAAATGGCGAACCTGCGGCTGGTCTTATTTGTTGTTGTTGCGGCAAGCGCATTGCTCGGTTATAACCAACAACAGAACCTCTGGTATGCAGTAAGCGTGCTCAGTGCTGTTTTGTTTGTGCTTGCGGTTGTGTATCACTACCGTTTGGGTCTGAAGCGCAATCGTTTCGCAGAGTTGTGGGCGATCAATAACGAGGGTATTTTGCGTTTGCGGCGTAACTGGGCCGAGTTACCCTTGCGCCAGCCGCGCACCAGCCATAACGATATTCCCGCTTTCGCTAGCGATCTAGATGTGTTGGGCCACGCTTCGCTTCAGCATTTGTTAAATACGCCTGTCACCGAGGTCGGCCTCGCGACTTTGCAAGAATGGCTTTTGAACCCAGCATCTCCGGCCGAGGTTCGTCAGCGTCAGCCCGCCATCAGCGAACTTGCTGCTCAGATCGACTGGCGCGATGAGTTCGCGCTGCGTGGGCGTTTGCTGGGCGGTGCTCAACACGACTATAACGCCTTTATCGAGTGGTCGCGGCGCGAGAATTGGCTGCTCGAGCGCCCTTGGCTGATCTGGTTTAGCCGACTTTTTGCCGTTGTTACACCCATTGTTGCGATTGCCTCGTTTGTAGTGCCTCTGCTTGCACCTGTCGCGCTGATCTTGTTGGCCTGTGCCGGCCTGATCACGTGGACGATCGGCGCTCGGGCAGCCGCTGAGATACAGAGTGTGGCAGAGCGCCAAGAGGCCTTCCGAACCTATGGCGAGCTGTTTGCGCTGGTGAGTGAGCATAGCTTTACTACGCCGACCTTGATCGAACTGCAGCGCAAGCTGAGCGCTAACGGCCAGCAAGCACATGTGCAGATGGCGCGCTTGGGGCGGATCAATACGCTCGCTGATCTGCGCCTCTCCTTCCTCTACTTGCCGATTCAGCTTTTGACGCTGCTCGATCTGCACACCTTGTGGCTGCTCGAGCGCTGGCGTCGCGATGCAGGCCAGTATGTGGAAGAGTGGCTCAAGGTCTGCGGCGAGTTTGAAGCCCTAGCGGCCTTGGCGACTCTGCGCCACGACCAGCCCGCTTGGACCTTCCCCGATTTGAGCGAAGAACGCGAGCCGATGGTGAGCGCCCTGCATTTAGGCCACCCGCTCTTGGCCGACTGTGTGCGGGTTTCTAACAACATCGACATCGGGCCGTCCGGCACGATGGTTTTGGTGACTGGTTCGAATATGTCGGGCAAAAGCACGCTTCTGCGGGCCGTTGGTCTGAATGTGATTCTCGCCCAGACCGGCGCGCCGGTGTGTGCGGCCCTCTTGCGCCTGCCGCCCTTGGTATTGGGCACCAGCATTCGGGTGCAAGACTCGCTCTCTGAGGGCATCTCGTACTTTATGGCCGAGCTTAACCGTCTGAAAGCGGTGGTAGACCTGGCCCAAGAGTCACGGGCTAAAAACCAAACCATGCTCTATCTGCTCGATGAGATCTTGCATGGCACCAACACGGGTGAGCGCCAGATCGCGGCCCGACGTATTTTACGCTATCTCGTAGATTTAGGTGCGATCGGTATGGCAACCACCCATGACCTTGCGCTGGCCGATGCGCCCGAGCTGGCCGACTGCTTGCAGGCCGTTCACTTCACCGAAAATTTCACCCGTGGTCCCGATGGCCCTTCGATGACATTTGACTACAAACTACGGCCAGGTGTAGCAACTTCGACCAATGCCCTCAAATGGTTAGAAATCGTCGGTTTAGGCGAAGACTTATCCTCTCCCTTGCAAACATCTGGATAAATTGAGCAGAAAAACCATTTTAACCAGTTTGTTTGCAATGATGTAATAATTTTGTTGTAATATAGAGATCCGATGCTTTAACCTAAGCATCGGATCTCTTCAAATATCTCGAGAGTTTTCGGCCTCAATATGTGGATAGTGCATTCAAGGTACAACACATATTTACTACTGACGATTGTTCAGATGATGCTGATACTGAGAGTGTTCTATCGACCCCGGCTAGATATCTGCCTGTTTACCACAAACAAGCGAAGTTCTTTGAGCGTATTTGAAGTATATAGGTAAGCGTATCAATCGGATGATACATCTATCATTCTTGCGGACCTGAATGTCTGCAAGTTTTGACAGAATCATGCGCTTATTTTGTACGACCTTTTTAACGTTGTGGCATCAAACAAGCATAATGGAGTGTTACATGACTACAGGCTTAGAGGCATACGAAGTTTTAGCGGATCAGATAGCTCCTTTTGACGAACTTGGATTCTATCGAGAAATTTATGAGAACCTGCCACATATAACAATTCTCTATAAAGTCATAGATCGTGAAACTTTTACGGTTGCAGCCATCAATAAGTCTGTTCTTAATGCTTTTGGTGTTATTCCAAATACAAATGGTGCTGACCTTCGTAAGATCTTTCCGCCTGAAACTGCTCAGGATTTAATTAGGCACTTCGCACATGTCTTGATAGTAATAGCATTTCTAGGGGTGAAGTGCGCGGTTTGCTTCCCAAGGGAGAGCTTTGGCTAGCTTATATTTATGTACCTTTGCGCGATAAAGAAGGTAATATCACTCATGTTCTCTCTGTATTTGAAGATATAACTGAGCAAAAACGGCGCGAAGAGGAAAACCGCCAACAAGAGATTGTTATTAATCGCCAAGCCGAGATGTTGTTCGAACTCTCGACACCTTTGCTTACGATCAGCGATGATACCGTTGTGATGCCCTTGATCGGTTCGATCGATTCGCGACGTGCTCAACAGATTATGGAGAATTTGCTGACGGGCATCACCGAGCATGGAGCCTCACAAGTGATTTTGGATATCACTGGTATCTCTGTGATGGATACCAACGTGGCGGCTATGTTGATCCGCTTGGCGCAAGCCGTTCGCTTGTTAGGCGCTCAGATTATTTTGACTGGTATTCGCGCTGAGATCGCTCAAACGCTGGTTAGCCTTGATATCGATTTCAACGAGATTATTACTCGCAGTACCCTTCGCGATGGAATTGCTTACGCTTTAGCTGCTTCCAACTAAATGTTTGCTTGCTCCAGAAGCCTCAACTAAGTAGCTAGGCTTGTAAAAACAAAGGTTTGTGAGCTATTTCGCAATGCTGTGCGGAATAGCTCACAACCTATGCCAAATCAGCTTGATGAGCTCAGAACTCTGGCGTCTTAGTCTTTTCCTCAAACAAGGCTTCTAGCGCGTCCGCCTACGGCTATAAACATCCCGCCGCAAAAAGAGTGTGCTATCTGCTGTGTCCTAAGACCGCCCGAAAGCGGAACAATCCAAACGATTTCGTAGCCTGTCTTTTTGCCTCGCTTAATGTATGCAGCGAGCTTTATCCTCTGGGTCTTCAAGATTTGTTATAATGAAATCGCGCAATCTGCCTTTGAGATCTTGATACACAAGGATGTTTCAGGTTGGAGGAGACATCCTGTTTGTGTTGGAAATTTGTAAGAGCTAGATTGCTTGACAGCTGTTTGTTGCGGGGATATAGTAGCCAATCTATACCAATGCTCGTCTCGCTTTCACTAAGCATGGGCTAGCGAGCCACGCTTAAGAAGCGATTAGGTGCCCAGTTTATCCTGTGCATACTGTATACAAAACTATGCCCCTTGAGTATAAAATTTTAGATGCAAGCTTGCCCGATTGGGCCGAGCAGATCAGCGCGTTGCGGCTGCAGCTTGGTGCTCCCGAAAACCAAACGCTCTTTCCGTTGCAGTATCTGCAAGTGACCCTGCCCTCGATCGGAGGCTGTGCCTTGACCGCGACGCAGGGCGACAGCTTGGTTGCGGCAGCTTTCCTCTTTCCGCGCGATCTGCAGGCGGGCGAGCGAACCTATACGCTGCGTTATCACGCTTTAGATCCGCAGGCTCCCGATGCTGAAGCACTCGCTAGAACAGCGGGCGGCTTGTTGGGCGCCCAGATCTATCCTTATGATCCCAGCGCTGAAGCGGTTTACAGCGGCAGCCATAGTCAAGTTGGCGACTACGATATCGGGCGGCCCGATTCAGCTGAGGCGCAGCAGATTCCTGCTTTGCAGGCCGAGATTTGGAACGCTCAAGCTGGTTTCCTTTATCCGAGCGACTTGCATCGGCCTGATTTTCGAGCTGGCTCGACCCTTGTGGCCCGTCGCGATGGCGAGATTGCGGGCATGCTGTTTGGCTTTTATCGCTTCGGGCAGGCCGAAAAGGTCGAGTGGTGGGGCGATTATCGCGCCGATCTGCGGATCGAATCGCAGATTTTGGGCATCAATCCGCGCTTTCGGCGTGGCGGCTTAGGCTTTAGCTTGAAAGCGCAGCAGCGCCGTGAAGCCCTCGCCGATGGCATCGAGATCATTCACTGGACGGTTGACCCCTTACAGTTGCCGAATGCATTGCTGAATATGTCGAAGTTGGGCGCTGTCGCCTTCGATTTCTATCCAAACTACTATCCCTTCCGCAATGCTCTGAACCAAGTCTCAGCCTCGCGCTTTCGCCTAACATGGCTGTTGCGCGCGCCTCGGGTCGAGCGACGTTTGGAGGCCGAAGGCAAGCGGCGAGCCTATCAGCTCAGCGATTTTCCAGATGCTGTGGTGCTTAACGAGGGCGCGAGTTGCGCAGTCCAACTGGATGCCCCCTTTCTGGCGATCGAGATCCCCGGCGACTGGACCGCTCTGCAAAATAGCCAGCTTGAACGCGCGGTCCGTTGGCGCGCTTGGAGCGATGATTTGTTGAGTCGCTGTGTTGGGCTGGGAGCTGGCAAATATGTCATAATGGATGTAGCCAACGCTGGAGACCGTTGGTATATCGTCGGGCACCGTTACAACGATCTTTCGCTTTTATTTGAAGGCAATCGAACCTATGCTTGAGCAGTTACGCGAACAACATCCGCGTTTTATATATTGGCGTTACGAGTCTGAATACGTTGGCGGTAATCTCTATTTGCGTTGGCAGTTTGAAACAGCCCTCAATATTACGTTTACGCCGCGTGTCGTGATCGAAAATCTGCCTGAAGACGCTTGGGAAGGCTGTCCTCAGGAGATTCGCGATAACCTTGTTTTTCACTTGGGCTTGGCCGAGATGCCGAGCTATTGGAAGGCGGCCTGTTCGCCTGAGATCATTGTGGCAGCTGGCCCGCTCAGCTGTGAGCAGATCGCATGGTGGCACGATCTGTTTATCAACGGCATGGGCGAGTTCTTCTACGTCAATAAGATCGACTTTACAGCGCCCGATTTTCTTACCATCAGGGCTGAAGAGCCTAAAGAGCCGAAGAGCGGCTGGTTGGGCGTTCCGCAAGGCCTTGTCAATCAGCGCGTTTTGGTACCGATCGGTGGCGGCAAAGACTCGGTCGTGACCCTTGAGATACTGCGCCAACAGCTCGGAAGCGTCGATTGCATGCTGCTGAACCCGACCCCCGCTGCTGAGAAGATCGCTCAGATGGGTGGCGAATCAACGGTAGTGGTGCGCCGCACGATCGATCCGCGCTTGTTAGAGCTGAATAGCCAAGGTTATCTCAACGGCCATACGCCATTTTCGTCATATTTGGCCTTTTTGAATGTCTTCTGCGCTATTCTATTTGGCTATCGCCGCGTGGCGGTTTCAAACGAGCGCAGCTCAAACGAAGGTAACGCGCTCTTCCACGGCCACGAGATCAACCATCAATACTCCAAAACCTTCGATTTCGAACAGAAATTCCGCAGCTACGTCGCCGAATATATCAGCGATGGCGTCGATTTCTTCTCGTTTCTGCGTCCGCTCTACGAGTTGCAGATCGCTCAGCGTTTCGCTACGATGGAAGCCTACTTTCCGATCTTCCGTTCCTGCAACCGTGGTCAGAAGACCAACTCGTGGTGCGAGTCATGCCCGAAGTGCCTCTTTGCCTATGTCATCCTCTATCCCTTCTTGAGCCAAGAGCAGCTCGATATGATCTTCAGCCAAGATCTGTTCGCGCGCAGCGATCTGCTGCCTTTGGCCTACGAGCTGCTTGGGGTGGGCGAGAAGAAGCCTTTGGAGTGTGTCGGCACTCACGAAGAGAATTTGGCGGCCTTCCACCTCAGTCGCCGCAAGATCGAGGCGCGCGGCGAACCACTGCCAGCTCTGTTGGCGACGGTCGCCAGCGAAGTGCTCGATAAGCAGAGCAACCTCGATCAGCGCGCCGAGGCGGTCTTGAAGGCTTGGAATGAGCAGAACGCCCTGCCTGCTGGTTGGGATGCGTGGTTGTACCCGAGCGCCTAGGAACAAGCAGACTATGGTGTATTCTTCAATGCTCAGATTGCCGAGCGACCTGCACGATGCGGTTGTTCAGCAGTTAGCCAAAGTGCCAGCCGCCCGTTGGATCCGCGAAGCTCAAGCTTTGAGCGAGCGCTATCGCGCTGAGCGCAGGGGTGGTGAAGACTCCTTGGCGACCGGACATCTGCAGGTCTTAGGTTATGCCGCGCTGATTCTACCTGCCACTTACGCCCAACTCTACGGTGCTATGGCGGCGGTCGCTCAGCGCCTGCCCACTTGGCAGCCGAGCAGTTTGCTCGATATCGGCAGCGGCCCGGGCACCGCGCTTTGGGCGGCGGCGCAACACTGGCCTTCGCTCAAGCATATGAGCGCTTGGGAGCGCGAAGCGGCCTTTATCACACTCGGGCGCGAGCTGGCCCAACAGAGCGATTCTGCAGCCATCAGAGCGGCGCGCTGGGAGCGCGTCGATGTGACCAATATCGCCCATGTGGTTCACCAAACCTACGACTTGGTGATTATCGGTCACGTTCTAAACGAGCTCGACCTCGAGACCCGACAGGCTTTGCTTTCTTTGGCGTGGCGTATGACCAGCGGCCTACTGCTGATCGTCGAGCCGGGCAGCGAGGCTGGGTTTGCGGTTGTGCGCTCGACGCGTGATCAACTGCTTGCCTTGGGTGCTCATACGATCGCACCATGCGTACACGATCGGGCCTGCCCTTTGGAAAACGATTGGTGCCACTTCCCCCAGCGTATCGTGCGGCCGGAGTTTCAGCGCCGTGCCCGTGGTGCGCCTTCGGAATGGGAGGAGAGCAAATTCTCGTATGCGGCTATGGCGCGTTTTGAAGCTCTGCAGCCAGCTTGGGGACGCACGATCTTTGAAGCTCAATCTAACAAAGCCTACGCCGAGATCAAGATTTCGAGCCAAGAGGGCGTGAGCCGCTATCGCGCTTTGAAGCGCAATAAACCTGCCTTTAAACTGGTGCGCGATCTGGCTTGGGGCGAGCTGTTGGAGCAGAAGCCCGATGTAGAGCTCGAAGCGTTGGATTTACCAGACGAAGCGTAAATTTGGAGAAAAAGTATGGATAATCTGTCTGACCTGATCCAACGCTTGACCAGCGATGACCGCCGTGTACAGCGTCAAGCCGGCGATGCCTTGCAGGCTCTTGGCGAGGCAGCGGTTCCGGCCTTGATCGAGGCGCTGCGAAGCGGCGACGCCGCCCTGCGCAAACCGGCCGCGTTTCTATTGGGCCGCAGCAAACGTCCCGAAGTCATAGCCGCGCTCGGTTCCGCCCTGCATGATCCCGAGCCCAAGGTGCGCAAAAACGCAGCCGTCTCTTTGAGCAAAATCGCTTCTGCAGACTCGATTCAGGCCATAGTCGAAGCGCTTGAACTTGAAGATATAGTCTGGGTACGCACTTCGCTGATTTTGGCTTTGGGCGCGATCGGAACCCCCGAGGCCGCCGATGCCTTGCGCGCTTTGCCCCAAAGCGACAACCCCGAAGAGGCAGAGGCCTTGCGCAAAGCGCTCGACCGCTCTACCCCGCGCCGCCATACCTTATCGTGGGCGGCAGAAGCGCCCACTAACCTGCGCTTTCTGCTGGAAGTGCCCGACGGTTTAGAGCCCATCGCCCGTGCCGAGGCGGCTGAACAGGGCATCACCTTGAGTTTCGGGCCGCGCCCTGGCCTCTTGGTCTGCCCGCCAGGCTTCGATGCCCGTTCGATTCTGCGCCGCCTGCGCTGCAGCTATGCCCTCTTGATCGAGGCGGGCCAGGGCGAGGCGATCGATTTTCGCGATGCTGAGTCGGCGGCTGCGATTGTGCACGATTTAGTAGCCCAGAGCGAAGCCCTGCGCACCATTCGCGAATGGACCAATAACAACGAAGAGCAGATCCGCTACCGCTTTGGAGTCTACAATTCGCTGCATCGCGATACACTTCGCAAAATCTTGGATGCGGTACGCCAAGCCTGTGCGCCTTTGGGCCTCGTCGATAGTCCGTCGAATTACGATCTTGAGCTCTACCTTGAGAGCGACCACGAAAGCTCGCGCCTGTTTATTCGGCCCAGCTTCGTGCCCGATAAACGCTTCGACTATCGCGTGCGTGATGTAGGCGGCTCGATCAATCCGGTGGTTGCGGCATGTCTGGCCCGTATGGTCTTTACGCGGCCCGGCGCGCTGGTGCTCGATCCGACCTGTGGCAGCGGAACGCTTTTGATTGAGCGTGCTCAGCTCGACCGCGAATCGGAGATCTGGGGTATGGATATCAGCGATTTTGCGGTGAAGGCCGCCCGCGAGAATGTGCGCGCCGCTCGTTTAACGCGCCAGATCGAGATTGTACAGGGCGATTCGGCCAACCCTCGGCGTTGGGAACCATGCGACGAGGTGATCGCCAACCTGCCCTTCGGCATGCGCTCGCGCCACGAAGAGCAGGATCTCTTGGATCTTTATCGCAACCTGATCGCGAATATTGCCGAGAATCTGCGCGACGATGGGCGCGCGCTGATCTACTCGATCCATCAAGGTTTGGTCGAGCGCTGTCTGCGCCCGCAGGCTAAGTTGTTGCGGGTAGAGAGCCACCGTCGTGTCTTTTCGGGCGGATTGTGGGTTCATATTTGGTTGCTTGTGAGACGATAGACGATAGATGAGTAAACGTATTTTGATTTGTGCCACCCAAGTGCCGTTTGTGCGAGGTGGCGCGGAAAATCTCGTAGACGGCCTGCGCGATGCGCTGCGCGAGCGCGGCCATAGCGTCGATGTGGTGAGCCTGCCCTTTTCGTGGTATCCGCCCGAGCGCATTCCCGATAGTGCGCTGGCTTGGCGTCTGTTAGATATCGCCGCACCGAGCGGCATTCCGGTCGATCAGGTGATCTGCACCAAGTTCCCCTCGTATCTGATCCGTCATCCGCGCAAGGTGGTTTGGTTGGTTCACCAACATCGCCAAGCCTACGATCAGTATGGAACGCCCTTGAGCGATATCTCCAACAGCGAATCGGATCGGGCTGTACGCGATTCGATCTTTCGTATGGATCAAAACGGCTTGGGCGAGGCAGTGGCGCGCTACACCATCTCGCGCAATGTGAGCGAGCGTCTGCGCCGCTTCAATCGCCTATCGAGCACGCCGCTCTATCCGCCCAGCCGCTACGCCGATCAACTCTATGCAGGCCCTTACGGCGACTATATCCTCTCGCCAGCCCGCCTCGACGGGGCCAAGCGCCTCGATCTGCTCTTGCAAGCCCTGGTCCACACCAGCAGCAAGATCCGCTGTATTTTCGTTAGCGATGGGCCCGATCGCCAGAAGCTTGAGGCCGAGGCCCGCCGTTTAGGCCTAGCTGATCGGGTAGAATTCCGTGGGCGCGTCAGCGATCAAGAGCTGGTCGACCTGTATGCGGCTTGTCGAGCGGTCTATTATGCTCCGGTCGATGAAGATTACGGTTTTGTCACGGTGGAAGCATTTGGAGCGGCTCGCCCGGTTGTGACTACCAATGACGCAGGTGGTGTGCTAGAATTCGTTCAAGATGGAGTCAACGGCTATATTCTTGAGCCAGAGCCGCAAGGTATCGCAAAGGCTATCGATCGCCTCGCCAGCGATGCAGGTTTGGCCGAACGCTTAGGTCGCGCTGGTCAGCCTTTAGTCAAAGATATTACTTGGGACAATGTGGTTTCAAAGCTAGTACTCGATTGATGAGTACCTCCGGAAAGGAGTGAGCAAATGGATCTTTGTCCTCAGTGCCATCGCAAGCTTCCTTCCGATAAGCGCTTTTGCCTCGATTGTGGGCTGTTAGTCCGGACGGAAGACCAGCAGTTGCTCCAACCTCCTCTGCCCGAGCTGTCGGGTGTGCGGTTGCGAATCATTTCGTGTTCAGGGCGGGCTTGCATTATTGTGCCTAAGCATCGGACGACTGCTCGCGGGCAACAGCTAGGCAGGCCCCGAAGGCGCAAAAGCGACAAGCCTTTCTGCGTTTGGCCGGACCTTGGTATCCCTCTGGTCGCACTTATATTTGTGTTTAGCCTGATGCTCGCCTTAGCAGAAGCGCTTCAAGCGAGTGGTCTTTCACCGATTGGTTTGGGCCTGATCGCCCTGCCCTTGGGCGGAGCTATTGGTGCTGAGCGCATCTGGCTGGCGGGACATTGGCGCGCTGGTCTGTTGGGCATGTTTCTCTCAGAAGGCATCTTGTGGGCGATCGCCGCCTCATTTGCGTTCTGGCCGCTCTTGTAAGTAGTGTGATAGCACATCCGCTAGATCAGCTTCGTGTTTGAGCGGCGTAGTTCCTTCCCCAACCAAGCTCTTAACCGCGTCCGCCTACGGCTACAAACAGCCTGCCCGCCATAACGGGCTTGTAGTTGGTTGTGCGTCGCTTCCCTCCTTATTCAGACACCATATCTGCTTATGCAATTGAGGAAGAGTTACTTAGAATTTCGCGCGACAGCGCGAAATTCTAAGTAACCAGCACAAGCTCTTAGGCCGGTGGTCGAAGCTCATACACACCAACCGCCCGCACTTCCTCCTCTTCATCGCCAACATTCCATTTGCTCATACTGATCTGCCAGCCACTCTGATCAAGCTTCTCAAGCAGCTTGAGACTAACGATGCGTAGCGGGTCCGAGATCAACACGCGCCCTTTTTCGCTCAGATTACGCTCGAAGATGCGGATCAGATGGCGGTGCATCTCCTCGGCGTACAAAATGTCCGAGCCAATGATCCAATCGTAGCGCTGATCGTCGTTCCATTCGGCCCAATCGACCTGGCGATACTCGATGTGGTCGATCTTGTTGTGAGCGCCGTTGCGCTTGCACATGCTGATCGCCAGCTCATGACGGTCGGTCTGCACCACGCGCGCGCCCAAAGAGGCCGCTACGATCCCGGGCAACCCTGTACCCGAGCCAAGCTCGATCGCGCTGGTGTCGGCGAACTCCTCGGCGCGCGCGGCGATCTCGTGGCCCAAGGCGATCGATGCGGGCCAGAGTGCGACGCCGTAGGGCAGCAGGTATTTGGCCTCCCGAAAGAACTCGACCTCTTCGAGCAGGCTTAAAATCATCTTGGTATGCAAAATAGACCATTCTCGACCGGCCAGACGGAGACGGTATTCGTGAAGTGGGAAGTCGCCTGTCGAGAGATGGAGAATACGCTCTTGACTCGGATCAACAGTCATACACTCGCTCCCTCTATCCTAATAGGCTGAAGTAGCAATCCTACCATAGGTCTTAGGAATTGATGTGCATTTCTGTGAACTATTTCCGTCTTGTGTTGGCGGAAAGATCTAGCTCCTCCATTCGGTCTTAACCGCGTCCGCCTACGGCTACAAACATCCTAACCATCCATCCATTCGAAGCTTTGCAGGTCACTGCGTTCGCTGCAGGCTACACTTCGCTATCCAAGGCCCTCCAATGCCTGCTCGCTGCGAAGCAGCGGGAAGCTTAGTGCTAAGGATGCTAGTTTAGAACAGCGACCATGAGCGGCGGCGCATACACCCTTCTCCCGCATTGCGGGAGAAGGGTCGGGGATGAGGGCAGGAGCTCTCATCTGATAGCCGAAGGCGGACGCGCTAGAAGCCGCATGGGAGCTAAAGACCTCTCCGCCAAAGATCGATAATAATCGAGTGGCTATCAGGCTTGTTGCTGGGAGGTGGGCTCGGAATCGATATTGACGCGCGGATGGGGCAGCTCGACTTGGATCAAGAGGCCGCCGCTGGAGAGGTTTTGCACATGCAGACGCCCTTCCAACAGGGCCACCCGCTCGCTGATGCCGAGCAGACCGTAATGGCCTTTGTTGGCGAGGCTGGCTAAGTCGAAGTCGTTGGGCATGCCGCGCCCGTTGTCGGCGATCGAGATCATCAGACTGCGCGGCGAGTTGTGACGCAGCTCGATGCGCACCTTGCTGGCGTGGGCGTGTTTACGCACATTGTTCAAGCCCTCTTGGACGATGCGGAAGATCGAAAGCTCGAGCGCTTCGGGCAGGCGGGCGAGCTGGCTATCGAGGTTTAACTCGACTTGAATGCCGCTGCGAGCCGACCAGTCGCGGCTATACGAGAGCAGCGCGGGACCTAAACCGAGGCTGTCGATGGTGGGTGGGCGCAGATTGCCACAGATGCGGCGTAGGTCTTCTACAAGGCCACGAATGCTGTGACGTACATCGGCCAGATTCTCTGCCACATTTTGTTGATCGACCTCAGCTTCGATCTCTTCGAGCTGATAGTTGACGCCTAACATATCTTGGATAACTTGGTCGTGCAGTTCGCGCGCCAGCGACTTGCGCTCTTGCTCGCGCTCGGTTAAGAGGCGACGTTGGGCGTTTTGCAGCGCAAGGTTGGCGCTATCGAGCGCCGAGATCTGAATGGCGAGCTGCTCGATTAGTTGGTTGGTAAGGCTGTCGTGGGCGACTAGATTCTGTTCGAGCATCTCTTGGCGCTGGCCGAGCTGCTCGGTCTGCTCGCGAGCGCGGTAGTAGCTCTCCAAAGCCCACATAATCGGCGTGATCTGTTCGCGATCTTTGGTGCCGACGAGAGCTGCGACCACTTCTTCGCGCCCAACCGCATCGACCTGCATATCGGCGACACTGCGCCCTTGGCGCAAGACAACGATGCGATCACAGACCGCAAAGAGGTGGTCGAGGTTGTTGCTGCTGAAGAGGATCGCTGCGCCCTGCTGTTGCCAGTGCCGAATTAGGGTCAGCAAGCGCTGTTGATAAGTGTAACTGAGCTGCTGAGTCGGCTCATCGATAATGATCAGTTTGGCAGGGTGAAGCAGCGCACGTGCGATCGAGACTAGTTGGCGCTCTTCGCTAGAGAGATTGTTGGCCTGTTGACGTAGATCGCTAAAATGCGCGCCCAGCTGCGCCAAAACTTCTGTGGCCTGTTGATCCATACGGCGGCGGTTGGGAATGCGCAACCAGCTCGCATTGCTCGGCCAGCCGATCTCGTTGCCCAAAAAGATATTGGTTGTAATATCGAGCCGCTCAGCCAGAATCGGCTGTTGGTTGATCACGCTGATGTTATGCCGACGGGCCGAAAAGGGCCAGTGCATGCGCTGCCCTGCGATGTAGAGATCGCCTTCGCTGGGTTGCTCGATCCCGCTCAGGATATTGACCAGCGCGGTTTTCCCTGAGCCACTCCGTCCGGTTAAGCCCACAACCTCGCCAGCCTTGATCTGAAAATCGATCTGACGCAGGGCAGGCAGCGTGCCGAAGTATTTTGAAAGGTTGATGCAGCGCAGTACCGCTTCCATATCGCTATCGCTAGCGCCTCTTTTCTAATCGTGCTTATTCCTGAGTGGGATCATGCAGTTTCCAAGCCTCTTGGATGCTCTGCACATTCTCGCGGGTCACAATATCGACGCCCATATCGATGAAGGATTCGTAGCGCGTGCCCTGTGTGATATGGTCGTACACCATTTCAACCGATCGATAGCCCCAATCCCAATACTTTTGGCCGATCAGGGCTTCGATATAGCCCTCTTGAAGCAGTTCGAGCTCGACCGGCAGGGCATCGAAGGCGATGGTTTTAATCGTGCCGTTGCGCGATGCGGCCTCCCAAAGCGGCATCGAACCACGGTCGGCGAAGAGCGGCCACATGCCTGCAAAGAACCAGCCGCGCAGATCGGGGTAGGCCTGCATGGTGTCTTCCACGCCCTGCACACCTAGATTGATGTCTTCGTTGCTGGCGAAGACCCGTACGATCTCCATCTGCGGATAGGCTTCAGCCAAGCGATCGCGAAAGCCTTCGACTCGTTGGTCGAGGTTGAGCGCGCCCGGCACACCCGAGATCACCGCAACTTTGCCGCTGCCATCGAGCGCTTGGCCCAAAAGATCGGCGGCTATACGGCCGCTTTCGTAGTTGTCGATGCTCAAAAAGCTGAAGCGCTTGCTGTTGGGCGAATCGGAATCCCAGGTCATAACCGCGATCCCGGCCTCGGTGGCGCGGTTGATTGGTTCGATGCAAGCGGTCGGCTCGTTGCAGGAAACCGCGATGCCGTCGACGCCCCGCGCGATCAGGTCGTCGATCAGGCGGGCTTGTTCGGCTGCATCGGCAGAGACAGGGCCGAGCACAAGCAATTCAACTTGGGTGCCGCCTTGAGCGTTGATCTCGCGCACTTTCTGCTGAGCGCCTTTCTCTCCCATCTCAAACACGGGATTTCCGAGCGATTTGCTGACCCACGCGATCGTGAGCTTGTCGGACTGGCGCGCTTGCGGGCTGCTTTTTGGCGCTGCGCAAGCTACCAGCAACAGAGCGATTACGAGCAGGCTCAAGATTTGCAAATGTTGATCGAAGGGCTTGCTTTGCCATCTGCGATCTGGATCGTCGCTGATCGTTGGTTGTCTCACGGTTATACCTGTCGTCGGCGCCAGAAATCTAGCAAAATCACTACCAGAATCATTGCGCCAATCGTAAGCCACTGAAGATAGGTCGGTAAGCCAAGCAACACTAAACCATTGCGTGCGATCATCATCAGAATGGTGCCGAGGATGATGCCTGAAACGCTGCCTTCGCCGCCGAACAGACTCGCTCCGCCGATCACAGCGGCTGCGATGATGTCGAGCTCGTAGGCGATCGCCGCGGTTGGAGCCGCCACGCCCAGTTTGGCCGTCATCAAGATGCCGCCGAAGGCCGCCAAGATCCCGCTTAAACAGTAGGTGGTTAATTTGACATAACCAGTTGGAACGCCGACGATTTTCAGCGCTCGTTCGTCGGTGCCAACGGTGTAGATGTAGCGGCCCAGCACGGTTTGATGCAAAATGAAGCTCACCACACAGGCGATCAACAGCATCCAACAGATCGGAAAGGCCAGTCCGATACCTGCCAGATTGAATTCACCTTGGCCCAAAGCGCGAAATTGGGGCGGCAGGTCGCGTACAGGCGCGCCGCTGGTGAGCGCCAGCGTGATGCCGCGCGCGAGGCCCATGCTCCCTAGGGTGACGATAAAGGGCGGCAGGCCGAATTGGCTGACTAAGACGCCGTTTAATAGCCCTACGCAGGCCCCGCAGAGCAGTCCCAAGCCGATCGCAGCGATTAACGATACGCCGACTTGCAGCGCCAGCGCGCAGACCAGTCCGGCCAGTGCCATCACCGAGGCGACCGAGAGATCGATGCCGCCGACCATGATGACCAGGCCAGCACCCAGCGCCGCGATGCCGAACCAGGAAGCATAGACGCCGATGTTGAGCAGATTCGAGCTGCTCAAGAAGGTATCGGTGCCCAAGCCGAGCGCCAAGGTACAGATCAAGAGCAGCACGATCAAGATCAATTCTTGGCGCTGAACGAGCTTGCCCCAATGCGGCTGGAGCCACTGGAAAGGACGAAGGCTGTGCCGAATCGGTTGTGATGAGGTCGCTTTCTGCATAACGTATTCCCTTCCTGCCGCTCTGCTCGCCTATGTTTCCAAAGTATAGCGTATCTCCTCGTTTCCGGTGTTCGAATATGGTTATGCATCTCGCTTCGAACGAGTAAATTCAAATCCGCTCGTTCACTTCAGGTGTTGCATTCGTTGGCGGAGAGGTCTCAACCTTCGATTCGGCTTCTAGCGCGTCCGCCTCCGGCTATCAACACGTAGCTCATTCCATTCAGCTTTTCGTCTGCCTGCGCCCAAGCGCCCTCTGAAAAGCCAAGCGTGCGGATCTGCTATCAAATCTGTCGAAGCTCAAAACACAACGAGTTCAACCGAATTTCGTATAACCTAGCTGCCCAAGCGCTAGCTGCTGCGACGAGTATACACATCGAAGATAACCGCGGCAGCCAGCACCGCGCCGCGTACGATGTATTGGTAGGCGATATCGACGCTCATCAGGTTCATGCCGCTGGTCAGCGAGGTCATCACCAGCGCGCCGATGATCGAGCCGGTCACTTTGCCCACGCCGCCCGCCGCCGAGACGCCGCCCACATAGGCCGCTGCGATCGCATCGAGCTCGAACAACGTTCCGGCGGTTGTGGTCGCCGATTGCAGGCGCGAAGCGTAGAGGATGCCCGACAAGGCCGAGAGCATACCCATCGATCCAAACACGATAAAGACGATGCGTTTCACATTGATGCCGCTCAGCTCGGCGGCTTCCGGGTTGCCACCTACGGCGTAAATGTGGCGCCCGAGCACGGTTTTGGTCGAAACAAAGTGGTAGACCGCCACCACCAAGAGCATAATCACAACCGTCCACGACAGGCCGTTGTAGTTGGCCAGAATCCACGTGATCGCGCCTACTACCACAGAGATAAAGACCAGTTTAAGCACAAAGATCTCGAAGGGGAGCACTTCGAATTGATAGCTGATTTTGGTTTTGCGGTTCTGGATCTCGCTGTACACGAACCAGGCGATCGCAGCGACGCCCAGCAGCAGGGTGAGCTTGTGCACTTCGTTTAAGATCCCGATGTTGGGAATATCGGGGATGAAGGCGTTGCCGATCGCGTTAAAGCTGTCATCGCTGATGATGATCGTGCCCGTTCCCGCCGTAACAACCTGAAGCGCGCCGCGGAAGATCAGCCAGCCCGCCAGCGAGGCCACAAACGAGGGAATGCCCAGTTTAGCGACCGGGAAGGCGGTGATCAATCCGGCGAGAATGCCCAAGATCAGCACCATGGGGATGACGATCAGAGTCGGCAGGCCCCAACTGCTGAGCGCGATCGCGGCGACTGCGCCCAAAAAGCCTGCAAGAAAGCCGACCGAAAGGTCGATATGGCGGATGACGATCACAAGCGTCATGCCGACGGCCAAGACGGCGATGTAGCCTGTTTGGTTGAGCAGGTTGCTCAGGTTGCGCGACGAAATAAAGACGCCCTTGGTCAAGATCGCAAAAACGACCATGATCACAAATAGGGCGATATACATTGCGTATTCGCGAATATTTTCGCGCAGAATGCGCTGGAGATCGCTTATAAACGAGCCAGAGCGTCCTTGTTCTTGAACTTGTTGTAACGACATTGTTTCCCCCGTTTTTTATAGCGTCGCCAAGTACATAATTTTTTCTTGAGTTGCTTCTTCGATCGGCAGTTCACCAGTGATCCGCCCGCTCGAAACGATGTAGATGCGGTCGCTCATACCGAGCACTTCCGGCAGCTCCGACGAGATCATAATGATGCTCATACCTTGGGAAACAAGCCGATTCATCAAGCTATAGATCTCGAACTTAGCTCCGACATCGATTCCGCGTGTGGGTTCATCTAAAATCAAAATATCGGGCGCCACAAACAACCATTTGGCCAAACAGACTTTTTGTTGATTGCCACCACTTAATTTCGATACGCGCTGTTCAATGCTGGGCGTTTTGATATTGATCGACTGTCTGTACTCGTTGGCGATCCTAATTTCGGCGTTGTCGTCGACGATCTGATGACGCGAGATCGCCTGTAAGTTGGCGAGGGTGATGTTCTGTTTGATATCTTGAATCAACACCAGCCCATTGCCTTTGCGATCCTCGGAGACATAGGCGATTCCGGCCCGTATCGCATCTTCTGGTTGCTGAAAGTGTTGGGGAATGTCGTTTAAGCGCAGTTCGCCCGAGAGTTTGTAGCCGCTGGGGTTGCCAAAAATACTGAGCGCCAGCTCGGTTCGCCCTGAACCCATCAGCCCGGCAAAGCCCACGATCTCGCCTCGCCGAACGTGAAAATTGATATTGTGCAACACTTGGCGGCCCAGCGCTGGGCTGTAGGCGTTCCATTCGCGCACTTGCAAGACGATATCGCCAAAACCCTGGCTCTCGCGCTTGGGATAGATATTGTCAAGCTCGCGGCCGACCATATGCTTGATCAGAACCTGCTCGTTGACCTCGCCCTTGTGCGCGTCGAGCGTGCAGATCGTCTGGCCGTCGCGCAGCACCGTCACGCTATCGGCGATCGAGATCACCTCTTTCAATTTGTGCGAGATCATAATGCAGGTCACACCTTGCTCGCGTAGGCCGCGCAGCAGATCAAGCAGATTTTCGCTATCGTCTTCGTTGAGCGCCGCGGTCGGCTCATCTAAAATCAAGAGCTTGACGTTGCGGCTGAGCGCCTTGGCGATTTCGACCAGTTGCTGCTTGCCAACGCCAAGATCACGCACCTTGGCCTCTGGGTTGACCGAGAGCCGCACCATATCGAGCATCTGCTTGGCCTGTTTGATCGTCTCGTTCCAGTTGATCAGGCCGCGCTGGGCGATCTCGTTGCCAAGAAAGATGTTTTCGTAGACGGTCAGGTCGGGGATGAGCGCCAACTCTTGGTAGATGATCGCGATCCCAGCCCGTTCGCTATCGCGGATGGAGCGGAAGCGTTGAACTTCGCCATCGAAGACGATATCGCCGCTATAGCTCCCGAAGGGATAGACGCCGCTCAGCACTTTCATCAGGGTCGATTTGCCCGCGCCATTTTCCCCAACCAGACAGTGAATCTCGCCGCGAGCGATTTTGAAGCTCACATCTTTGAGGGCTTTTACCCCGGGGAACTCTTTTGTGATAGCCTGCATTTCAAGGATTGGAGTTTGCATAGCACCCTTGCCCTTCGCTCAAGATAATCGGCGTGTCTAGAAACGGGCGAAGCTGGAGATCTGCTTCGCCCGTACTGCTCAGAAAGCGCTTCTGCTTAGGGCAGATTGCTGAAGTCGGAGGCTGGGTAGTAGCCCGAGTCGACCAATTCGCTCTTCACATTCTCCTTGGTCACGGTCACAACGCTCGATTGAATGGCCGGAACATCGATGGCCTCGTTGTTGTAGCTGCCCTGAGAGGCCGGGGTCTGGCCTTCGATCAGGCCGACAGCAGCGCTGATCGCGTCCTTCACCAGAACACGCACATCCTTGAAGACGGTCATCGACTGCTTGCCATCGAGGATGTACTGGACCGAAGCCTTCTCGGCGTCCTGGCCGGTGATCACATAGCTGGTCACGGCTTTGTCGCTAGCGAAGGTATCGGCGATCGCGCGGGCGGTGCCGTCGTTGGGCGCGAGGATGAAGACATCGCCTTTATCGGCATCAGAGGCGGCGGTCAGGTTCGACTCGGCCAGGTTTTTGGCGACGTTGAAGTCCCAGTTGGTGGTGATCTGGCCCATAATCTTGGCCTGCTCCTCGCGGGTCAACTCGTTCTTGTCTTGCAGCGCAACCGCCTCGCTCGAATTCTTGATCACAAAGGTGCCGTCGGCGATCTTGGGCTGGAGAACGCGCCAAGCGCCATAGAAGAAGGCGAAGCCGTTGTTGTCAGACGCAGCGCCCGCGTAGAGGTAGAGCGGGTTGCCCGTGCCGCTCGCGTGGTCGATCAGGAATTGCGCCTGCTGAGCGCCGACGGTGGGGCTGTCGAAGGTCACGTAGTAGTCGACCGCATCGGTGTTCATAATCAGACGGTCGTACGAAATGACCTTCACACCGGCATCGTGGGCGGCTTTGGCGGCTGCAGCGGCAGCGACGCTATCGTGGGGACAAATGATCAGAACCTTGATGCCCTTGGTCAAGAGCGATTCAACATTGGCTTTCTCTTTTGCGGGGTCGCCTTGGCTAAAGAGGATCTCGGCATTGTAGCCTGCTGCGTTCAAGGCTTCGCGGAAGCGGGTTTCGTCTTGGATCCAGCGCGGCTCATCTTTGGTCGGCAGCACAATACCAACAGCGATATCGCTGCTTGCGCTGCCACCGCTTGCAGCAGGGGCATCAGCGGCGGCAGCGTCGGAAGCGCCGGTGGAACCTGAGGAGGCCGGTGCGCTGCCACATGCTGCCAACAGGCCCAACAGGCTGAGCAAGCTGAGGAATAGCACCATCATTCGCTGAAATCGTTTGCGATACATCTTTGTTCTCCTATTCTCAACTGAGAGATTCTGTGTACGACGAGCCGTGTACAACCAACGTCGATGTGGCGAGTGTGCGGTATTCCCCAGTCAGTGCCTATCACTTTTCGGCAAACGGAAGCGTCATGCATCCTGCGACTGCCTAAGAGGCAGCCTAGTGCTCGCCCTGGGCCTGTTCACTAACTATTTAGGGAATACCGATTTGGATTGAGGCTAGTATAGACTTCCAAGCCCGGCATCCTCTACCCTTGCATCCCTCAAATACCTAGTGGATAACCCATGGGGCGATTAGGGGATTTCCCCTTATGCTGTCTCTGCTCGCTACCTTTACTCTTCTGGCGGAGAGGCGTCTAGCTCCCATGCGGCCCTCACCGCGTCCGCCTCCGGCTATCAACATCTTTTCCAAACATTCGGTCTTTAGTCATCGCAGCTTTGCTGCGATCTGCTTGCTGCGCGCAGCAAGCAGCCTGTATCGTTTCAGCAGTCGCAGTTTGTAAACCTGCAAAACTTTGCCGTACTCTTCGACAGGCTCAGGGAGCGGCAATTTGCTGTGGCGCAGCCAAGCTCCCTTCTCCCGCAGTGCGGGAGCTATGCATTACCCAAAAGTCGTGTCGGCAGCAAAAGGCGATCGTTTGCATACCATCGCGGGAGTATCCTTGAGAGCACAGAACGTGGAGCATTCACCCCCCTCGCCCGCAGTGCGGGAGAGGGGGCCGGGGGGTGAGGGCAGATAACGCTGACCGTATGTCGATTTGTGGCTAATGTACAGCATTGTGGGAGAAGGGCCGGGGATGAGGGCAGGAGCTCCCATCTGATAGCCGAAGGCGGACGCGCTAGAAGCTGCATGGGAGGTTGAGCCCTCTCCGCCAACGAAATCTATCGCCTGAAGTGAGCAAGCGGATTTGCTATTGATCGAGGGGCAATAGGGGGTTTGCGTTTAGTACAGGGGATTGCTGCTCTGTGTGCTATGGCTTGAATCGCCGAAGAGGTCGTCGATCACCTCGCGCAGGGCGGCCGCATCGAGGTCTTTTTTATCCAAAAAGGCGATCGCCCCCGCCTCAAGGCCGAGTCGGTGGAACTCGCGGTCGGGGTAGGCGCTGATCAGCACGATTTTGGTCTGGGGCGAGCGCGTTTTGATCTGACGCACGCATTCGATGCCATTTTCATCGCCTAACACCACATCGACGAATGCGATGCGCGGCTGCACCTCATCGACGATCTGCAGCGCAGGCCGAGTTTGCTCGGCTTCGAAGATCTGGGCTTGCGGAAAACTGCGCCCCACCATGCGGCGCATCTGGGTGCGATAGCGCGCATTGTCATCGACGATCAGAACGCTCTGTTGGGCCTGTGCACCACTGCTCTGCAGACGGCTGCTCTGTCTGATGCTCAGCGCATTTAGCAGCTCCGGGTGGCGGCTCAGATAGTTGACCGCTTCAAGCCGGCTTTGCACATGGAGCTGTCTATAGAGCCGCGTTAAGTGGTTTTCGATCGTTTTGATGCTGAGCCCCATACGACGGGCGATCGCTTGGTTATCGAGCCCTTGCTGCAGGCAAGCAAGCAGCTCGTACTGGCGCTCCGTCAAGGCGACCTGCGGGCTGAGGGCGGGCGAGCTCTGGTTGACCCGCAATAGCTTCTCGATCAAGGGGCTGCAGATCCAGCGATTGCCCTCTAAAATGCGCTGAACCGCTAAGCGCAGATCGCCTAGCGGTTGGTCTTTGAGGTGATAGCCATTCACGCCAGCGCCCAACAAGCCTTGCACGTAGGCGTCGTCGTCATAGGCGCTGATCACCAAAATCTTCAATTCGGGAAAGCGCTCTCGGATGGTTGTGATCGCGCTGATCGGCTCGAAATTGGGCATTGTCACATCGGTGACAAGCATATCGGGTTGGTGCTGCTCGAGCGTGGCGAGGATATGTTGGCCATCACCTAACTCGGCGACGATCTCAAGGTCGGTTAAGCATCGTAAAGCATTGGCAATGCCCGCTCGCACAACGGCATGATCATCAGCTAAAACAATCCGCACTTTGGCCATTACTCTCACCAGTCTCAAACACGCTCTTCGACTAAGTATACCGGAAAATCATCGTTTTGATGAGAGTGCAACTAGGCTTCGGGTTTGACAGTGCGGAAGCTGAGCGTTACACGCGTGCCGTTTGAGCCGAACGGTTCGATCTTGAAATGACCCTGCATCGCTTGCATGGCTTGTTTACAAAAGACTAGGCCGATGCCAGAGCGCGCTCTGATCATCGATTGTGGATCTCTGATGCGCTCTTCGATCTGCTCGATGGCCGCGTCGCTGATCTGCGAACCGCTATTGGTGATCGAGATCGCGATTTGCTGTGGGTAAAGCGGGTGTACGAGCCCGATCGTAATCATACCTTGGGGCGGGGTAAAGCGAACCGCATTAAAGATTATATTTTGGAAGATACGCATAATTAAATGCTTATCTCCCCAAATGGTTGGCAATGTTTTGGGCAGGGTTGACACAATTGAGATGTCTGAATACGACTGGGTGGGCAATAAGGTGTTAATCAAGCTCTGTGCAACATCTTGAAGTACCAATTCTTCCCAAATGACGGGAAAACTCTCTTCTTGATGGCTTGTAACATTATAGAGTTCATGCACTAGTTCTAATAGCTGGTTTGCACTCTGTCGGGCAGCGCTGAGAAACGAAGCCTTTTGCTGTTGATCGAAATGATCCGTTGCGATCATATCGAGCGCCATCACAAGGTTTTGAATTTGCGACCGTAGATCGTGCGTCAGCATTTTTGTTGCCATAAGAGGCGCAATCTCAGTTATTGGAACTGGATAATCTACGCTTGTGAAGATCTCTTCAAGTTGATTCTCTAATTGTTGCAGTTCATCTTGCAGCTTCTCTTGTTGATCTGAATAGATACGCGCATTTTCTACAAACGCACGATTCATTCGGAATTCTTCGGCCAGCTCTGGGTTTTGAAGGTTAATAATATTGGCGAAATTATCGATGATAAGCTCAATTAAACGCTGATCGAAACTCCAACAGAAGTCGAACAGCGTTTCGTTGTCATTTGCCTCATCAGATTGATACTTTTCTGTTTTTTGAACACAGATGATGGCAGACCCTTGAGGGCTCCAAGCCAGTATAAAACAGCCTTGCAATGTCTGGCTGGAGTTTGGAAAGATGAACTCTCGAATGTTGGGGTCAACACTATATTCTGAAGTTTGACTATTGATAATCCAAAGGGGTATGTACTTCTGACCGTTATTAACCTGTTCAGAGAGCTTGAAATATTGCTCAATATTCTGTAAGCCTAAGCAGGTAAAGGGTACGATCTTATAAAGCTCAAAGATCTGGTGTAAATTGACCGCTAAATAAATAAAAAGTGACCCCTCCCCTTCAGCGAGGTTGAGATGAGGTTTCATTGTGGCTTTGATACAATTGAATATCGCCTCAAATGAAGAAAGTTGAAAAGATTTTGGCATAGAAGTAATATAAATGCAAACTAGGTAGAATTAACTCGAATACATTTTTGCAAAGTAAAGGGAAGATATATCAATTTTATTATGTTGCTATCCCATTATATCGCATCTACACGTTTTGACAAGCGTCGGAATAAAATATATTTGTTATGACTCTAATTTATGGAGATACTTGTGATTTTTGACTCAATGTTAGATAAGTCTGGAACTACATGTTTTAGCATGTGATAGAGAATGAGTGATTACAACCTGGCCTTTCAATGGCGATAATATATTATATCTGGACTAATCAGCCCCTACCTGCTAGAAGCCCTAGTAATCTTGTATTTATAACTATTGTACATAAGAAAGGTCTTAAAAGGTGAAATAAATTTATACTTTTGTATTTGTTGAGAAAATCTTAAAAAGTCATTCGTATATTCCCCAGGAGCGTTATATTGAATGAAAGAGAGCTTTGTTGCGTTCAAGGGTGTATAAAAGCTTTCAATCTTGCTCTAAGACATTTAAGTGGAGCGCTGCACAAGCAAAAAGTGTACTAGATGAGTCAAGCCGCAGAGATCGATCTCTAGGAAGATAAAAAATAACGGCTGGAACTTCACTTTCCAGCCGTTGGAACACATTCTTTCTTGGGTTATGCGTAGCTTAGTAGGTTACGCTAACCGGAGTACCGATCGAAGCCCATTGATAGAGCCACTGTGCATCGTCCATATTGAGATTAATACAGCCGTGCGAGAGCCGATAGCCACTGCCGAACATATTGTGCCAATAAGTGCCGTGCAAGGCTACACCGCCATAAATATACATAACCCACGGCACATCGGGTACATACCACGATTCGTCACCGGCCGAGCCCGTCATGGTTTGAACGCGCAGCTTGTCATAGACCGCGAAGTTACCGACGGGTGTGTTGAAGCCGTCGCGCCCCGTGGCGACGGGTGCGGTATAGACTAGTAGATCGCCCTCATAGGCGTAGAGCCACTGTTTCGAGAGATTGACCTCGATTCGGCGCGGCCACAGTTCGGGCGACCAGTCCGGCACATCGGCCAGCCGAGGAACAGGCTGGCTCAGAATGTTGCGCTGCTGCATCACTTGGCGCCCCAGATCGCCTAGCTCGATCTCGTTGAGGGTAGCCAGCATAATTCCGTTGTAGGCCTCTTGTTGACGGTAGAAGCTGCCCATATCTTCGGGATGGTATTCGAAGCGGGCGCGTTCGAAATATTGGGTGCGTCGCACCTGACCATCCATGGGGCTTACTTCGTCAAACTCTTCGCTGATCGGCAGGCCGAAACGGGCCAGGCCGCCACGCTTTTCCCAATAGAGCAAGAATTTACCATAGAGATTATGCCCTGTTTCTGGGAAGTAGCGCGCATTGGGCATGGGCTCGGCTGCTTCAAAAACGCGACCGGCTGTTGCTTCAGTGCCCACCAAGCCCAGCTGAACTTGGAAGGGCGTGCCGACCAGTTCGGGATGGTATTCGAGCCGAGCTCGTTCGAAATACTGCACGATTCGACCGTTTTCATCGATCTCTTCGCTGAGGGGATAGCCAAGCATCAATTGTCCATTGCTGCGCCAAAAGTCAAGAAAACCTGAGCGATTGCTGACATGATGCCCAGTTTGAGGGAAGTAGACGGTTTGGACGAGGGGCAAGTTGCTTGCCGTGGTCGAGGAGAAGGGACTGGTCTGTTGGAGTGCGCGCGAAGCCTCTTGGGCGGCCTGCACGCGCGCGGCGGCGGCTTCTGCGCTCATCGATGGCTCGAAGTCTGCGACGGCGGGACGCGCTGAAGCCAATTGCGACCACGGAGCTAGCAAGCTAATGCCTAAGATGAGGGCGAAGGCAATGGCGAAAATTCGAAGATGCAGCGCGGACATGGTCTCTTCCTTTTAGGCTGTGAATCTTGGCATACTACTCTTTGGTTTGCTGATATAAACGTTGGAACAAATATTTTTCCAACCAAGAGACAAAAAGGGAGCACATCATTACCTAGATGAGAAGAGCAAACGCTTCTTGTATACGTACTATAGCATATTCTTGATACCTAGCGTGTAATTAGAAGTAACATATTGGTAATTTGTAAAATTTTTCAATCTATTCCTAGCCCAAAATGGTACTAATGAGTGCTTGTGTTCGGGCGAGCTATGTCGCTTATTGAAAAATAATGGCTTATTTGGCTTGTAGAGCATCGAAATGCTCTATGACAAAACTAGTTAGAATTTGGTATAGTTGTTCTATAGGCTCTCGTGATGGACAGGTTATAAGGCGGTCGTATCATAGGGATATGGTGTATGTTGCGTTCCACCCCACCTTGATGGGGTATGGTGAGGTTCAAAACTATGAACACTGTTTATACTTATCGGATCCAAGAGCAGGCCGCTGTACAGACGGAACAGTGTGAACATCTTTGGGATGCACTCAGCCGAGCACGTTATGATCTGGAACATCAAGCGGGTTCTGTTGTGCCGATCTCGATTACGGTTGGCCAATGTATTTTTCACGCTGGCCATCTCCAAGTATTGCTTGGCTACGAGGAACAGACACCATCTTCTTCGATCGAGCTAGATCAGCTTGATTAGCCTAAAACCTTAGGATTTGCTTAGCTCCAGAGGCGCTGAATCGTGGGCTTAACCTGCGATCTCCAGCGCCTCTTGTGCTAGCTCGCGGAAGGCTTGGCGCAGTTCGTTGGGCTGGCGAATCTCGATCGGGCAGCCGAACTGCAGAAGCAGTCGAGCGATCAGTTTGAGTTCGGGTAGCGAGGCGCGTAAGATCACCCCATCAGGGCACTCCTCCAGCTGGACCAGCGAGCGGGGAAGACGGCTGCGAATCTGCTCGATACTCGTCTGCACGAGCACTTCGATCTGCCAGCGGTCGGGGATGTTGGGGAAGGAGTGGGCGAGATAAGCGATGGTATCGAAATCGCGCGGGCGCTCGAAGTGTTCGGGGCACAGCTGAAGCTGGCTGATGCGGTCGATGCGGAAGACGCGCAAGGCTTGGCGCAGATGGCAGTAGCCGACCGCGTACCAATGCCCTTCGTAACAGGCGATTCCGTAGAGATCGACCGAGCGTTCGAGTGCTTGGGAGCGGGTCGGTTCGTAATAGAAGCGTACCCGTTGTTGGGCGTGGCAGGCTTGGGCCAGCTGGCTGAGCAGCTCGCTGCTAACCTGGCTTTGGATCGGCTTGAGGGCGATAGCGAGCTGTTGGTAGCTGGCGCGTACCTGGTTTTGCAGGGCGTGTGGCAGCACACGCTCGATCTTGGCGAGCGCCCCTTCGATGGCGGGCGCTGCCGCGGCCAGGCCGATCTGACGGGCAGCCAACAGCCCTAAGCTCACCGCGAGTGCCTCTTCGTCATTCAGCATCAGGGGCGGCAGCTTGAAGCCCGGGCGCAAACTGTAGCCGCCATTGCGGCCCGTCTCAGCCTCGATGGGAATACCGAGATCTTGCAACATCAGAATGTAGCGCCGAATGCTGCGCACATCGACTTCGAGGCGAGCGGCCAGCTCTGGCCCGCTGATCTTTTTATGAGCCTGAAGCAGTTCAAGCACGGTTAAAACACGGGTTGTTGGATGGTACATAACCTTCCCTTAGAGCATCAAATCTCGATGTTAATGAGGGTCGAAGCTTTCCTATTTAGTAGCTATACTGCAGATAGAGCATCTGAGTGCTCTGTCACCGATCTGCGCTGCGTCGCGCTGCACGCAGTGCCCACCGAGAGGAAACGTACATGACAAATACACCAGCCTTACTGGTCATCGATGTGCAAGAGGCGATGTTTCAGTTGGAAGAGCCGCCCTATAACGCTGATCAGATGGTCGCAAATATTCAACGTTTGCTGCAAGAAGCGCGCTCGCGTTCGCTGCCCGTGATCTATGTGCGCCATGCTGGGCTCGATGAGCGCTCGCCCTTGCACCCCTCTAAGCCGGGCTGGCCGATCTATTCGGCCATCGCGCCCCAAGCGGGCGAGCCGATCGTCGATAAACAGCACTCCGATTCGTTTTGGGACACGAATCTGCATGCCCTCTTGAACGATCTAGGTGTGCGCAAGCTGATCATAACCGGCATGCAGACCGATTACTGTGTTGATACCACCTGTCGGCGGGCGCTCAGCCTGGGCTATGAGGTCACCTTGGTGAGCGATGCCCATAGCACTTGGGGCAACGGCGTGCTCACGGCCGAGCAGATCGTGCAACATCACAACCAGACCTTAGGTGATGGTTTTGCGACTCTTCGATCGACCGACCAACTCACATCGACTGACCAGCTCACCTGGTAACAAGCTTCTTTGCATAGATTTTGCGAAGCGGGTCGCCTCGGCGGCTCGCTTTTCTAGTATCTGCTAAACTCGCTCGAAATCCCTCAAAACAAGGACCGATTTTATCCTCGTTTCCCAGTATGATCAAAGTGTAGCAAGCAACACCATTGATGAAGGAGCGAGTGATGAGTGCAGTTTTAGAACGTGCAGAAGGCTTTTTCTGGCTGAACGGCCGTGTGCTCGATCGCCAATTGTTCGCCTACCACTTCAAAGGCGGCTCGCGCGAGGCGGTCTTGGCGGCTTTGGCGGCCTATCAAAATAGCGATGGAGGCTTTGGCAATGCGCTCGAACCCGATCTGCGCTGCCCCGCTAGCCAGCCGGTCGCGGTTCAAGTGGCCTTCGAAGTCTTGGAGCAGGTTGGCCCAGATCGAACGATGCTGCAGCGCGCCTGCGACTATTTGAGCAGCATCGCCCGGCCCGAGGGCGGCGTGCCCTTTGTGCTGCCTTCGGCGCTCGATTACCCGCGCGCGCCTTGGTGGCAGCCCGATCCGGCGCAGCCCTCGGCGCTCAACCCGACGGCGGCCTTGGTCGGCTTGTTGTGGCACTTCGGCTTCGAGCACGCTTGGATCGAGCGGGCAGCGGCCTTCTGCTGGAACTACTTCGAGCAGCGCCTACCCGAGACGGCTCACGATATGCTGGTCTCGATCACCTTCGCGCGTTATGCGCCCGACCGCACGCGCGGCGACGAACTGCTCGGGCGTTTGGGCGAGCGTTTGATCTCGAGCGGCTTAGTGCTCGAGCTCGAAGCGACCGAGTATGGTTTCCGTCCGCTCGATTGGGCGCCCACCCCCGACCACCCGCTGCGACGCTTCTTCGATCAGCAGATCATCGAGGCCAATCTCGACTATCTCTTGGCGACCCAGCACGAAGATGGCAGTTGGAAGCAGACCTGGCCCGCTTTGAGCAGCGCCAACGCCAATGCTTGGAGCAGCGTTATCACGCTCAATAATCTGCTGACTTTGCGAGCCAACGGGCGTCTGTAAGCACAAAAGGTTCCGACAGTTCGTTAGCTGTCGGAACCTTTTGTGATAGCTCATCCGCAGGCCGATTTCATTATGTTGGCGGATGGGCTTCTAGCTCCCATTCGGCGTGTACCGCGTCCGCCTCCGGCTACTAAACAGGGCTAGCCGCCCTCATCCCCAGCCCTTCTCCCGCAAAGCGGGCGAAGGGAGCGAGTGCGCTCTGTAGCCACATAGCTGTACCCTTCGACAGGCTCAGGGTACGGTCTACAACTCAGCAGCACGCTGAGCACGTAGCCCAGCGCTGCTTGCAGCGCTGGCAAACAGCCTGTATGGGAGGATGGGATGTTGATAGCCGAAGGCGGACGCGCTAGAAGCCGGATGGATGGTTGTGACCTCGCCGCCATATGCAAATCTGGCCGAAGCTGTTGATGTGTCCATATGACTGTAACCATCGAAACAGTTTTAATCTGTCTCTTCGATCTGGTTAGGCTGGCGCTTGCTCCAGAGATAGCGGAAGATCAGCAGATGGCCGAAGAGGGCGCTCGGCAGTAGGGCGCTTAGCAGCCAGACAAAGGGCAGATTGGTGAGCCAGATGCTCGACGGCTCGCTCTGAAAGGCTTGAAACGGGAGCGGCAGCGCCAAGAAGGCGATCGCAAACAGCGCGAGCGCCAAGATGGTGCCTAGGCTGTTCCAGAGCAGTAAAAGCCAGTTGGGTAGCCGTTGGCGGGCAGCCAGCCAAGCGATCGGCAGCGCGCTCAGCCCGGCCAGCAGATCCCAGTTCCAGCCGCGCAGGCTAAGCTGTTGGGGCAGAACGCCGCGCATAACCAGCAGCTCCAGAGCGATCGCGATGGGAATGCGACAGCTTTGGAACAGGATCAAGCGCTGTAGGGGCGTTTGCAGGGCGAAAGCTGTGCCGAGGCGGGGCAGAGCGTAGCCGAACAGAGCGGTGAGCGCGATCACGATCACCAGCACAAAGGGCGGCGGGCTGAGCGAGAAGTCGCCCAAAAAGTCTCCCGAAGCCAGAAAACCAGTGATCAAGAGCCAGCCATCGACGGCGACGATCGCAGCGATGGCGCGGCGCGGCCATTGGGTCGCCTCGGGTTCGAGCAGGGTGTAGCCAGCGATCAGCGCCAAGGAAACGGAAGCCGTTGTGATAACAAAGAGCAGAGTAGCTGTAGCCAGCATAAGTGCCTCTAGTGATTCGTGTTGAAATAGCCCAGAATATCGCTGAGCGGCATGGCTGCTAAGCTCTCGATCCGCAAATCGGCCTCGGGCAGCTTGAGTTGACTGGTGATCGCGCCCGGAACCGCCACCACACGTATGCCCGCCGCACGAGCGGCTAAGATCCCGTTCGAGGAGTCTTCGAAGATCAAGCATTCGGTGGGCGAACTGTTGAGGCGCTCGGCCGCCAGCAGAAAAAGGTCGGGGAAGGGTTTGGTGCGCACAACATCATCGGCGGTCAGTACGCTCTGGAAGCGCTCGTAGATCTTGTGGTGCTTGAGCCAGCCTTCGACCCAGGCGCGGCTGCTGCTCGAGGCCACCGCACAGGGCAGACCGAGCCGTTGGGCTTCGTCGAGGATCTCGAGCACGCCCGGCAGCAGCGGTTGGTTGCGGCTGAGCTCTTGTTTTAGGGCTTGGCGGCGGGCCATAACCCCTTCTGGATCATCGAGGTGAACGAGGCTGGCGAGATGTTGAAGTGCATCGAAGCCGTGCATTGTGCCGAGCGCGCCCTGCCAGAGATCTAAACTGAGGCTTTGACCGTATTCGGCGTAGATGCGTTGCCAACTTTCGAAGGCGGGAGTCTCTGTATCGACCAGCAGTCCATCGAAGTCAAAAATGAGTGCCTGTATCATTACTATCCTTTTGAATTCGCAATCCTAGAGTTGGGCTTTATCGCTTGAGTGTAGCACAGGATTGCATGGCCTGAAGCAGCGTTTGAGCGGCGATTCGGCCGCTGTGGGCCGCTCGCTCCCATAGGGTCAGCCCTTCGACGGCCAGCCAGTCTCCGGCCAAGACCAAGTTGGCGAAGGGTGTTGCGGCTTTGGGGCGCAAACGGTAGCTGTTCGGCAGGTCGGCGAAGCGGCTCTGGGCTGTGCGCACGACCGCGCTTTTGCGCAGTTGGGCGCTGCGCACACCCGGCCAGAAGCGACGCAGATCGCTCAGAACCTCTTTGACGATCGCTGCGTCGTCTTGATCCCACCAAGCTTGAACTGGAGCGATCTCGAGCGCGACCAGCGAGCCGTTGTGGCGGTCGAAACTGTGGGGCGCGCAGAGCGCGAGATCGCCGAATTGGCAGAAGGGCACATGGCTGCTGAAGAAGAGCCGCTCGCCGTAGTGAACATAACGATCGAACCAGAGCTGAACGAGCATGCTCGGTAGCATTTTGAGCTGGCCGATTTGAGCGAAGGGCGATGCACCGTGCAGTTGTGCGGGCAGCAGCGCGAGCAGTTCGGGCGGCTGAAGCGCCAATACAAAGCCATCGGCCTGCAAAAGCTGGCCCGATTCAAGCCGAACGGCCCGCAGACCATGTTGATCGATCTGGAGCGCTTGGGCACGCTCTCCTAAGCGCAGGCGACAGTTGTGGGCGGTGAGGTAGGCTGCGAGCGGCGCGAAGAGGCGCTCTTCGCTCACACCATCGAGCAGGCCGAGGCCAGCGCTCTGGCTATCGACGCTCAGGCTGTGGAAGAGCTCGAGCATGGCGCGCGCCGAGACCTGTGCGGCCGTGAGGCCCGTCAATGTGCGCGCGATCGGGTCGAAGCAGTCGTCGAGCACATGCTTTGGGATGCGATGATCGGCGTGCCACTGGGCATAGCTGCGATCGTCACAGCTGGCGCGGTAGTGTTCGCTGCCCAGCCACGCGCTGCTGAGGCCGATGATGCTTTTCAGCCTGTCGAGCGGATGAAACAGCTCGTTGGCCAGAATCGCGCTGAGCGCGCCTAGATTAGCAGGTAAGTTCGGAAAGGGGACGTGTTTGAGGCGTCCGCCCGGCAGGGCGAAGGCTAAATCGCGATTGCTCCAACGGATGCGATCGCTGAGCCCCGTCCGTTCAAGCAGGGCCACCAGGCTGCGGTCGGCGCGGCTGAAGCGGTACAGCTTTCTTTCGAGCCAGTCGCCATCTGCGTCGCGCTCGGCGCTGAAGACGCCGCCCAAGCTGTGCTGAGCTTCGATCAATTCGACCTCGTGCCCGGCCTGCAACAGCTCGCAAGCGGCACTGATGCCTGCCAAGCCGCCCCCGATGATGGCTACTCTCATGGCTGGCTCAATTCGACAAGCCGCACGCTGCCGTCGCGCAGGCTCATAGCCAGCTGTTCGCTGTCGGGGCGGAAGGCCAGGTTCAAAATGCTGCCGGAAGCGCCGTAATCGAACATGCGCACGATCTTGCTTTGGGTGATGTCCCAAAAGACCAGAGTGCCGCCCAGCGATCCAGCGACCAAGAGGCTGCCGTCGGGCGAAAAAGCCAGCGTGTTGATCCAGCCCTGCTGCTGGGCGACCGAGAGATATTCGACCGTTCGCTGGCTTTCGAGATCCCAGATGCGCACGCTGCCGTCGCTCGAGGCGCTCGCCAAGAGCGAGCCGTGGGGCTGGGCGGCCAGCGCGATGATGCTGCCTTGGTGCCCGATCAGCCGGCCCGCCTGTTGGCCGCTGGCAACGTCGATCAGCAGGATGGAGGGTGGGCTGCCGTTGGAGGCGACTGCCAGCAGGCTGCCATCGGCTGAGAAGCTCAGGCTGTAGAGGCTGGCCTCGTTGAGGCTGATGCTGTGGATCAGTTCGAAGCTGTGGGCGTTCCAGAGGAAGAGCTGGCCCTGAAGGGTGCCCGCGGCGATCGTATTGCCGCTTGGGCCGACAGCTAGGCTAATGGCTTGACCTGTTAGGCCAGGCAGTAAGCGTGGTTGGCTGCGCTGCGTGAGATCGTTGACCAGCACACCGCCCCGATCGGAGAGCGAAACCAGCTGGTTAGGGGCCAGGAAACTCAGAGATTGCGAGCTGGGCGAACCTCCGATTAAGTCGAGGCGCGCGCGGTCGTCGAGCCGATAGAGGCGCACCATGCCGTTGATGCCGCTTGTGGCGAGTTGTTCGCTATCGTTGGAATAGGCCAATGATGTAACGAGACCTTGCCCGAGATCGAGACTTTGACGAACCGCTTGGCGTCGCACGTCCCAGAAGCTGACACGATTGAGCTCGGCGCTGCTGCTGGCGATGTAGCGCCCATCAGGGCTGAAGTCGATCGAGCCAATCTGTAGCCCTTGGTTGCTGAGACGCGCGCGCTCCGCACCAGTTATTGGATCCCATAGCAAAATCTGCCCGTCGAGGCCGCCGCTCGCTAAACTTTTGCCGTTCGGCTCGAAGCTCAGACTGGTCGGGCGGTCGCTGTGGCCGCGCAGACTCAGGGGTTGCGAGCTGTTGGCCAGCTGCCAGACCCGCACCACCAGATCGCTGGCGCTGGCTGCTATCAGCTTTCCGTCGGGCGAGAAGGCTAGGCTGTTTAGTTGGTAAGGCTGTGATTGCGGGCTATTGGGATTGCTCGGGGCTTGAAAGAGGATGCGCTGTTGCCCATCGCTCAGCCGCCAGAGTCGCAGTGTGCCATCATACGAGCAGGATGCCAGCAGCGATCCGTCTGGGCTGAATGTTAGCTGGCTGATGGCCGCACTATGGCCGCTTAGATCGGCGCTTTGGCTGGCATCGCTCAGCTTCCAGAGCTTGATAGTGGCATCTTTACCACCCGAAGCGAGCGTTCTGCCATCGGGCGAGAAGGCCAAACTGAGGATGCCGCCGCTCTGGCCGCTCAGACTTTTAACCAAGTTGCCATCGCTCACGTTCCAGAGCCGAATCATGCCATCGCCGAGCGATCCCGAGGCTAGCAACCTGTCGTCGGGCGAGAATGCTAGGCTTGTGATCGGGCTGCTATGGCCGGAAAAACTGCGTTCCAAGGCATAGCTGCTGGTCGAGCGCAGCGTGATCGTATTGCCCAGCCCTATGGCAATCAATGTGCCAGCGTGGTTATAGCTGAGCGGTCCGACCACGCTTTCGGTTAAGACGAGCGTCTCGGTCAGACGGTCGGTGGTGCGGCTGCTGATCGCGTTTGGATTGCTCGATGGCTCGACACTACGCGAGTTGCTCGGTGTGCTTTCGCGCTGAGCGCTGAGCGGCGCTGTAGGGCTGGGAGCGAGATAGCTGGCGAGTAGTTCGCGACCCGGGCCGAGGAGCAGCAATAAGCAGAGGATCAGCACCACAAAGGCGCTTAGCCCTAAAAAGCTGATGGCTGTGATCAAACAGCCGCTCGTGATGCGGGCGCTGGTCGAGAGGCTCGGCTGCATGCTCAGCCGCAGGGCTTTGCGCATGGCATAGGCCGATGGGAAGCGCTTGCTCGGCTTGGGTTCGAGGCTGCGCAACAGCAGCTTTTCGCCGCCAAGCGAGAGCGCCGGGCTGAGCGGGCTTGGGTTTTGGAGCTGGCTGCCATGCAAGTGCTCCTGGACTGCTGTTGGCGCTTGACCTGTAACGAGGCGGTACCAGATCGCTCCTACGCTGTAGAGGTCGCTGCTGAAATCGGCTTGGCGCTGGGGATCGTCCAGCTCGGGCGCTCGATAGGCGCTGGCCTGGGCGCGCGCCATACGCACAAGCGCGAAGGGCGTGAGCTGTAGGCCGTTGACTTCGTCGAACCAGAGATCGTTGCCTTGTAGGTCGTTGAGAAAGAGGGCCGGCTTATGCTTGTGGAGCGTTACCAGCGCACTGAGCAGTTGGTCGATCTGGGCGCTGATTTGAGCTTCGCTTAGGCTAGCTGAGTGGGTGGTGATCTGATCGAGCGGCTGGCCTTCGGGTTGCGGGCAGACCAGATAGAGCGCTGTAGTGCTGGCGAAATAGTCGCTGAGCGGCAGCAGCCCATCGATCGCGAGCTTGCTGATGCTTTCGCACAGGGCGATCTGGCGATTGAGCGCCGTTTGATCGGCGATGGGCAGCGCAGCGATCAGCAGGCGATCTCCCGCTTGGTCGCTGGCCACATACAAGGCTTCGCTCGATCCTGAAGCGAGCAGTGCAGTTATGCGATAGGTTTGATTGAGAGTGCTTCCCTGTTCAAGAGCCATGGCCGTCCTGAATCATACCAAAACGAGTTGATACGATAGTAGCTGAGCAGATCGGGTCGAGCTTGAAGCATGGGAGGACGGAGCAAGATGATGGAGACAGTTCTGAAACGCTCAGTCTTTTCAGAACTGTCTAGCAGCTTGGGCAGCATCGATTCGGGCCACGCAGCGCTTGGCGCTGCGCATCGCACCCTCAATCGATGCCAAAAACTCTTGTTGGGTGAAATCGCCAGCCAGAAAGAGATTCGGGATGGGCGTCGCTTGGTCTGGGCGATAACAGTCTACCCCCGGGCGGGCTTGATAGACCGAGTTGGGAATCCGCACGATCGTATACTTTTCGAGTTTGGCCGCGCGCGCATTTGGGTGCAGACGCCAAAAATCTTGCAGCACATGGGCGATCAGTGCTTCGTCGCTGAGTTTGATCAGCTCTTCGGCCGGGGCAACCACAAACTGCACGATGCTCGGGCCGCCGCGATGGTAGTCGGGCGCGACGTTGACCATATCGGCGTAGACGCTGATGTCGCTGTTTGAGCTGAAGAGCAGATGATCGACGCCTGTAACTTGGCGGTCGAAAAAGAGCTGAACTGTGATGACGGGCTGGCCTTTGAGATGCTTGAGATTGCTGAAATAAGGCTCTTCACGCCACTCGTTCGGAATGATTTTGCGCAGGTTGTGCACCGGCATGGCCGAGATAAACAGGTCGCCTTCCACCAGGCTGCCGTCTTCGAGCCGAAAAGCCTGCACGCGCCCTTGAGCGCTCTCGATCCCGACCACCTTGTGCTCGAAGCGAAAACAGGTGCCGCGCGCGCTCAGCATATCGATCAAGGGCTGCCAGATTCGCTCTTGGGGCGAACCTTTGACCAAAGCCATGCGCGATGCGTCGGTCTGTTGAGCGAAATGCAGCAGCGCAGTTAGGATCAGCTTGGCGGATACCTTATCGGCGCGTTGAAAGTTGAGCGCCAAGGCCATCGTATCCATCACATCGCGTAGGGCGCGCTCGCCCATGCCGTGGCGACGGTGCCAAGCTTCGTAGCTCTGGTTGTCTTGCGCGTCGAGATAGGCTTGGTTGCCCAAGATTGGTCGCAGCAGGCCCAAGGCCATGCGTAGCTTTTCGCTGGTTGTCAGCAGCTTGCTGAGGGCGACCCCCGTCAAGCCGTTGAAGGGCGCTGCTAGGCCCGGCACGAATTTGATCGAAGCCAAGCCGTGCTCAGGCGAGGCGAAGATCATCTCGGCTGGCTTCCAATCGAAGGCCTCGTTCAGACCACATTCGGCCAGAAAACCTAACAGGGTGTGATAAGCCCCGAAAAAGACGTGTAAGCCACTTTCGACCCAATCACCATCGGCGTCCTTCCAAGCCGAGACTTTGCCGCCCGCGATTGGGCGCTTTTCCAACACGGTCACATGATAGCCACGGTCGTTGAGCCATTTGGCGCAGGCCATTCCGGCTGGGCCTGCCCCTGCGATGACGACGTTTTTAGCCACACTTCTTCCTACTCTTTAAGCCTTTCTTGTGTTATAGCACGCCTTATAGCCTAGCGCAAGCGCTTTGAGTTGACATAACTTAGTTGCAGCCTTGGTTCTGATAGAGCTTGCAGCGATCGAACAGCAGTGTGCTCAGTTTCTCGCTGGCCTGCAGCGGCACTTCGAGCTGCCAAGCGATCAGATGGTTCCAATCGAGGCCGCGCCGCAGTTCGGTATGCCCGACCGTCCAGTTGAAGATCAGGCCGATATTCCAAGCGATCAATGCAGCCGCCACCACCACGCTGGCGATCTGGCGTTTGAAGCGCTGTTTGGCCTCGGCGCGCTCTTGGAAGCGCTGAATCAGCATCGCCAAACCGATGATAAAGATCGGCGAGCACTCGATGAAGCGCCGGAAACCGAAGGCTCCGCTTTGGTGCCAAGTGTAGATCGAGCCGTTTACAAACATCTGAGCGGCGAAGGCGGCTATAAAGGCTAGCGTCAGCATACGGTCGCGCTTCCAGAGCAGAGCAAGACCGGCCAGCGCCAAGATCAGCACGGGGCTCCAGAGCAGGGCGCCGTGCGAGAAGTTGCCTCCCGGGCTGTTCAAGCAGGGCGTCGGATCGACCAAGGTGTGGAAGAAGCAGGGGCTATACCAGGTGTCGCGGAACTTGCCCGAAACCTCGGTGTTGGGGCGCATCGCGCCGTTAAGGATCTGGTAGGTTGCCAGTTGGGGCGAGAGCATCAGCAGGGCTGCAAGGCCCGCCACGATATAGCCCACGAAGGGCAGGCTGCGCACTCCCTCCCAGATGTGTGCTGGCAGGGCGCTCGCCTTCGAGTGGTGAAACACCTGCCAGAGCGCTTCGATCGCTGGTATGGCAACGAAGAGCAGCAGTTGCTCGCGCACGATCGTCATCAGGCCAGCCAGCAGGCCGAGCAAAGCCCAATCGCGCAGACGGCGCTGCTCGCGGGTGCGATACCAGAAGGCCACAAAACACGAGACAGCAAAGAATCCGGTCGCGTGCGACCAGGGCATCTGAACGATCATATAGAAGACCAGTGAGGAGGCCAGCCAAATGCTGATGGTCGCCAAGGTGGCCGCGAAGGGCTTGACGAAGCGCAGCGCTAACTGGTGGCAGATCAGCAGCCCGAGCAGGCCATAGATCGCCGATGCGTAGGAGACCGCCAGAATGTAGGGTTTGGAGTAGCCGTCGCGTACAATCTCGACACCCAAGGCATTGGCGATCTGCACACCGATATCGGCTACGATGTAGAAGGGCGACCAGAGCAGGGCCGAGCCGACCGGTGCGACATTGCCGTACAGACCAGTTACTTCGTTGCGTCGTCCGCCATCTTTGATCGGGCCGGGCTTGAGCAAGGCCGCTGCGATGCCCGCGTTGGGGTTGAGCGCGTCGAGGGTGCGGTACTCGTTTTCAAAATCGAGATCGCCATCGAAGTAGAGCGAGCGCAAGTAGACATAATAGCCTACTTCGTCGACGGCATAGATGCGCGGATTGCTGATCGGCAGCATGATCAAAAAGAGCAGGACAATGATCAGCATGCCGCCGCGATAGCTGCCCAGACGCTTCACCAAGTTTGGCAGAGCGCTCTGACGCGCAGTTGGTATGTTCTGTTCGTGCTGATTAGAGGGAGAAAGCGTAGCGTTTGTTTCCACAATATCCTAAAATACAATACAGATCTAACTATTTTGACAGTTTTGTGCGGGCTTATCTTAGCAGCTTTAAGCCGTGCGTCAAGCCTTCTGACTGTATTGTACCAGACTGTGCTGGCTCTGCTTGTTTGCAGCGTTACAGATATCCGTTTGATCAGTTCGGCACTTTGGCGGCTTGGTCTCTCCCCCCAACGAAGGTCTTAACCGCGTCCGCCTACGGCTATCAACAGCCTGCCCGTAAGCAGGGTGTTGTAGCAGTGTGTCGAGCGACCGCCCCAAAATACAATGATTCTAGCGGATTTTGCATTAGCGCAGGCACAAGTGCGAAGTCTGTCGAGTAGGGCCTAGGTTTCCTCCACTCACGCGCTGTTTAGCTACTCCTACCGCGATTTTCCGGGCGATCCTTTAAAAGAGTTAGCACAGCATTTCGATATGCTGCTGTATGTGGCGAACTGGGGTACTCAGAGATTGGCATTTCGCTTTCCCAAAGGAGCGCTTGATCTTGCAGCTCTAGAGCCTTACTACTATGGTACCGATGAGATCGCGATAAAGAAGCTCGATCGATACGATATCCTCGATATCACCTTTGATAATGAGAGTGACGAGGAATGAATCTACGAGGAAGGACAGATCGAGTCTTTTATCGCGTTACGTGACGAGCTGATGCGGGGCGATTTGCGCCTCCTCTATTTGGCTTGCTTCTGTTGCAAATGCAGAAGGTGAGGATGAATGGGACGAAGAAGCTGAAGAGGATACTGACACTGACCCGATCGAGCCGCCGGTGCCAGCGGGATTAGGCAAGTTGAGCGCCTCATTGCGCGCATTCGTTGACTTCATCGCAATCGACGAAGATCTCATCGAGGCTGCGGCGCGCACAAGTCCGCCGCTCAAGACGACGAACGAGCCTCTGGAGCAATGGCTTAAATTGATGCCCACAACCGAACGGGATGCCTTTTTGTTGCGCGCCGCCCAAGGCGAACAGATCAATAGCGCATTGTTGCGTCGACTGCGCGAACTTGGCGGAGGTAAGTCGTCCAATAGCTTAAACGCAAGCGCTCCACGGCGTAAGCTCAGCGAGATCCTCGCGCAAGCCAAGGAAGTGCAGCGACGACGGAGATAGTGAAACCAAATTCGGTTAATTACGTTGTATTTGGCCTTCGGCAGAGTGGAACTTAACTATTTTTGTTATGAGATATTTCGCGCTGCTGCGCGAAATATCTCATAACTCTTTCCCCTTCAGTGGGATTTTGGGGTTTAGGGGCGGTCTGGGGAACAGAGGATAGAAGCCTCCTTTGTTGGGCGGGATGCTGATAGCCGTAGGCGGACGCGGTGAGGATCGAATGGAGGCGAGAGACCCGACCGCCAAAGTGCAGAACTCGTCAAGCAGATGCGTTATGATCAGCCCCAGAGAAAAGAAACGACCTATCTTGTTTTTGCAACAAAGATAGGTCGTTTCTTTGTGGAAGCGGTTTTTTCAAGCAAGCGAGTGCTCATTGGCGGCTTTAAGTCGTGCGGCGATCAAGAACAGACGCTTGCTTGAAACGTTAGAGCAAGAAGGATTGTTTACTTACTTAGCATCTCATAGGCGTTAGCGAGCATGCGGGCGGTCGTCTCCCAACTGACACAGCTATCGGTCACCGATACGCCATATTTCATCTGGCTGCGATCGGGATTGATGGGCTGTTTGCCTTCAAATAGGTTGCTCTCGACCATCATACCGATCACTGCGTCGTTGTTTTCGAGGTGATTTTTGAGTACGGTGTTCCAAACCTCTTCTTGGCGGCGATAATCGCCACCGCTGTTGGCATGGCTGCAGTCGACCATCAAGGCTGGCTCGAGGTTGGCGGCACGCATGCGCTCGCTGGCTTCGGCGACGCTCTGGGCATCGTAGTTGGGGCCTTTGCCGCTGCCGCGCAAAATAATGAGGCCGTCGGGGTTGCCGGTGGTTTTCACCACGCAGCTTGCGCCTTCCATGGTCACGCCGAGGAAGCTGTGAGGGCTGCGGGCCGAGATAAAGGCGTTGATTGCGACCTGAACGCCGCCATCGGTTCCGTTTTTATAGCCCATGGGCATTGAGAGACCACTCGCCATAGCGCGGTGGGTTTGGGATTCGGTGGTGCGCGCTCCAATTGTGCCGAGCGAGACAAGGTCGGAGATGTATTGCGGACTGACCGGGTCAAGCATTTCGACCGCGATCGGCATGCCGAGATCGTTGATCTTGATCAACAGGTCACGCGCCATGCGCAAGCCCTTATCCATATTGAACGAGCCATCGAGATCGGGGTCGTTGATCAGGCCACGCCAGCCGATTGTGGTGCGGGGTTTTTCGAAATAGGCTCGCATCACGATGTACAGTTTATCTTGGTAGCGGACGCGCAGCTCTTGCAGCCGTTGGGCGTATTCGAGCGCCGCCTCGGGGTCGTGAATCGAACAAGGGCCGACCACTGCTAAAAAGCGCGGGTCGCGACGGTGGATGATATTTTTGATGGCCTCGCGACCGTCGTACACCGTTGCATTGGCTGCCTCGGTTAGGGGCAACTGGTATTTCATACCCCACGGTGTGGTCAGCGGAACTAATTCACTCACATGAAGATTGTCTACAGGTCGCACGATACTCCTCATTCATGAGAATACAAATAAAGTCTCTTCTCTATTGTAGCACGGCCTCACGGATGCGATTTTATGAAGATTTGTATAAGATCTATAACGCATTGGAATGCATTATGGCTTTGTTCGTATGCCGAAAAAAGCCGTTTGAGCTGCAAGCGCTTTCCCAATAAAGGTCTATAATAGCAGTATCAGGAAGGGAGAACCGTCTGTTCAAAGAGCGACCCTGCTGAAACTACGGCGATCTAAGACGATCTACATCATCGGTTTGCACATGATCTGGATCGAGGCAACGTGACCCCCAGAAGATCAGGAGTGCCTCATCCTCTTCTTTTGACCACACATACGCTATATGTGGCTGTCTTTGCGAAGGTGTTGCTTCGTTAATGGCTGGTGCTAGCTGCTGATCAGGCCTGATCGGTACCTACAATCAGCCACGTAGCGAGCTCACCTCGAAGAGAATCCGACTGGATGCAGTTTGTATGCAGCCGGTTGTTTCAGCGTCGTCTCCTCCTTGCACGGTTCATGGTGAAAAGGAGGTGTCCTTGCGTAACTCAAATATCCGCTTTCTATGGCCATATATGTCAGGTCACCCCTGGTGGTTCATAGGCTCGTTTATCTACGCTATTGCGGGTGCTGGCGCAAGCGCCTTCAGTCCGTTTGTGCTGGGTCGTGCGATCGACGAGCTTTCAAACGAACTGCGCATCGAGCGGGTTGCGATGTGGGCAGGTCTGATCCTGTTTTTATCGTTCTGTGTCGCGGTCTTGCGCTATAGCCTGCGTATGTTGACGGGTGAGATGGCGGCCGTCGTCTCCTACGAAATGAGCCGCGATATGTTCCAGCGGATTTTGACCTTTGAACAGGGCATTATTCGCGAGTACGGTGTTGGCGATCTCCTTTCGCGCGCGACCAGCGACTTTATCTATGTGTGGCGCTTTTTTAGCGCTGGTTTTCAGATGTTTCTTAACGCCTTCTTCTTGTTCCTGATCGGAACGAGTTTGATGGCGACCAGCAATGTGATGCTGGCAGTGATTGTGACTGGTATGCTGATGCTGAGCGTGGTGATTCAGCTGCGACTCGGCTCGGTGCTCGAACACTCCTTCGACCGCGTTCAACAGCAGATGGCGCGTATTTCGGCCTATGCGCAAGAGCGCCTCAACGTTGTGCGCATGCTGAAAGCCTATGCCCAAGAGCAGGCTGTGAGCGCGGCTTTTAGCAGCGCCAACGACGAATACACCCGCCGTAATCTGCAGTTTGTTTTGCGCAGCGGCGCGATCGGCCCCTTGCCGGGCGTTGTGGTGCGCTTGGCGACCACGCTTGTGCTCTTGGTGGGCGGTAGTTTAGTCATCAGTAACGAGCTGTCCCTAGGCGATTACGTGCAGTTTATCGTCTATTTGGGTGTACTCGGCCCGGCGGCGGTTCAGATGAGCAACGCCTTTGAGCGTTTGCAGCAAGGCAGCGCCGCTGCTGGTCGTATCGCAGCAGTGCTGCGCCGCGTGCCCCAAGTTGCCAACCGCAGCGATGCCGTCGATCTGCCCCAAAACAGCACGATCGAGCTGAAGAATGTAGGCGTGCGGGCTGGCGAGGTGTTGCACGGCGCTTGGAGCGCGGAGGAACACGCTCCGGCTCGCGCTCCAAGCGGCGATTCTAAGACTACACGCCGCTGGATTTTGCACGATCTCAATCTCACGATCGAAGAAGGTACAACCGTCGGCATTGTTGGCTCTACGGGTAGCGGAAAAAGCACCCTTTTGGGCCTCTTGTTGCGCGTCCAAGACCCTGATGTGGGCAGTGTGACTTTTGGCGGGGTCGATCTACGCCAACTCAAGCTGGAAGAGCTGCGCTCTGCAGTGGCCTATGTGCCCCAAGAGACCCTGCTCTTCAGCATGTCGCTGCGCGACAATATCACCTTGGGCTTGAAAGATGTGCCCGACGAGCAGGTTATGGAGGCCATGGATGTGGCGAAGCTCACCAATGACCTGCCCCAACTGCCGCACGGCCTCGATACCGTGGTTGGCGAACGTGGCGCATCGCTTTCGGGCGGTCAGCGCCAGCGTACCGCGATCGCGCGCGCTCTGGTGCGCAATCCGCGTCTGCTGATCCTCGACGACGCCCTCGCCAGTATCGACGCCCATACGGCGGCTGCGATTTTGGAAGGTCTGCGCAGCCAGTTCAAGCGTTGCACTTGTGTGATCGTGGCTCAGCGTATGGCGAGCGTCAGTGCTGCCGACAAGATCGTTGTATTGGAAGATGGGCGCGTGGCCGAACAGGGTACACACGCCGAATTGCTGGCCCTTGGCAGTCGTTACGCCGAGATGTATCGACGTGAGGTGATGCAAGCGGAAGACAGCCTAGCCGAGTGATAGAGCGTGGGTGATACATCCTTGCTTGTACAGCGATGTATGACGCACTGTACCAATATTTATGAGTAAATCATCGATAAAAGTTTCCACATCAAGCCAAGACGCCGCCTTGTTTTGGCTGATGGTTGTGACGATGCGGCCCTATTGGCGGCCCCTGTTAGCCGCCTTGGTGCTGTTGTTGGCGATGGCGGTCTTGAGTGTGGTGCCGCCCTATCTGCTCCAACGAGCGATCGACGGCCCGATCACTCTTGGCGATCCGGCAGGGCTGTGGCCGATCGCGGGCCTGTATGGCGGAACGGTCATTTTGACCTTTCTCTTGCAGTATGCCCAGACCTACTACCTGCAGTTAGCGGGTCAGCGCGGTCTGGCCGACCTGCGTTCGCGCCTCTTTTCGCACATGCTTCGCCAAGACATGGCTTTTTTTGGCAAGCATCCGGTCGGCGACTTAGTGGTGCGTATCACAGGCGACGTCGACTCGCTCAACGCCCTGCTTTCGAGCAGCGTGGTCACGATCATTACCGAATCGGTGACCTTGATCGCAGTGGTTGTGGTGATGTTTGCCGTTAACTGGCGACTCGCCCTGCTCTCGCTGGCGATTCTGCCGATTCTCTTCTTTGCCACGCGCTACTTCCGCGCTCGTATTCGCGCTTCATCGAGCGTCGAGCGCAATGCCTTGGCCAAGATCAGCGGCTTTTTAAACGAGCAGTTCAACGGTATGTTGTTGATCCAGCTCTTTGGCCGCCAGAAGCAAAGCGACGAAGAATTCGATAAGATCAATGGCGATTACCGCGCCGCGCTGATCGATCTTCGTCATCGCAGCGCGATCTTCTTGGCTGTTTTGGAAGTGCTTTCGGCGCTCGGCCTCGCGCTGCTGCTCTATGGTGGCGGAAACGGCGTGCTGGCCGGTTGGGCCACGTTGGGAACCTTGGTGGCCTTTGTGCAATATTCGGAACGCGCTTTCCAGCCGATTTTGCGCCTGAGCGAGCAGTACAACAACGTTCAGATCGCTTTGGCCGCTGCCGAACGTGTGGCCCATATGCTCAACAGCGAGCCGACCATTCTTGATCCCGAAAACCCCAAAAAGATCGTCGATCTCAAGGGCGATATCGAAATGCGCGATGTACACTTCGCCTACGTCGAAGACGAGCCGGTCTTGCGAGGCGTCTCGCTCAAGATCCCGGCCGGGCAGAATGTGGCGGTGGTGGGTGCGACCGGCGCGGGCAAAAGCTCGCTGGCCAGCCTGCTGGCGCGTTTCTACGAGCCTCAGAAGGGAGAGATTTTGCTCGATGGTATTCCAATCAATCAGCTCGAGCAAGACGCCCTACGGCGCGCTGTGGTGGTGGTGCCTCAAGATCCGGTTTGTATCAGCGGCACGATCGCCCAAAATATTCGCCTGCTGCGCACCGATGTGAGCGATGAGCAGATGAAAGAGGCCGCTCGTCTCAGCAATGCCGATCACTTTATCGAGCAGTTGCCGGGCGGCTACGACTTTGAAGTGCAGCCGGGCGGCGCAAATCTCTCGCTCGGTCAGCGTCAGCTTTTGGCTCTGGCGCGCGCGCTTGCGCTCTGTCCCGACGGCGTGCTGATTTTAGACGAGGCGACCAGTAGCATCGATACCGCGACCGAAGCGCTGATCCAAGAGGCGCTCGACCGCATTTTGCACAGCCGCACCTCGATCGTGATCGCTCACCGTCTCAGCACGATCCGCAATGCCGACCGCATCATTGTGATGCATCAAGGTCAGATTGTAGAGGACGGTACGCACGAAGAGCTGCTCAAGCTGGATGGTTACTATGCGCGTCTGCATAGTCATCACTCAACTACTTCGGTTGAGCATTCCTAAGCTTTTGACAGCAACCCTAAGACCTGCCAGAAGCGTTTCTGGCAGGTCTTTGTTTGTTTCTTTTTGGCGGAAAGATCTCTTGCCTCAAAAAAGGTCAGTACCGCGTCCGCCTTCGGCTATCAACAGGGCTAGCCAGAATACGGCCCTCTCCCCCTCTCCTGCCAAGCTGTACATCACCCACAAATCGACATACGGTCAGCGTTATCTGCCCTCACCCCCGGCCCCCTCTCCCGCACTGCGGGCGAGGGGGTGAATGTTGAGGTTCTGTGCTCTCAAGGATACTCCCGCGATGGTATGCGAACGATCGCCTTTTGCTGCCGACACGACTTTTGGGTAATGCATAGCTCCTGCCAAGCAGGAGAGGGCTTGCCGAAGGGCAGGGAACGATCGCTCACTCTGGGCACGATCGCTGGATGGCACGCTCTTCGAGGGGCGACGGGAAGCTCGCTGTGTGCGCTGAGAAGGCCGCAATGAAGACTGCGAAGCAAACGACAGCCTGACTGGGAGCTAGGGATGTTGGTAGCCGTAGGCGGACGCGCTGAGGATCGAATGAGGGCTGGCAGCCTCTCCGCCAGATGGATCATAGCACATTCGATTGATTAATGCTATTTGGCCTTCGGCAGAATGGAACTTGTCTCTTTTTGATGTGTGACATTTGGTATCAGGCCTCAGCGGGGCAGCAGCAATATAAAGCCTGCCAGATCATGCATCCGGCAGGCTTTGTAGCAGTTTCAACTCGTATGCAGGCCGAGCGCGGCTCAGTCATCCGAGCGGATGCCCGCCTTGCGCAGGGCGGCTGCAAAGGGGTTGTCGTTGTCGTCTTCGTCTTCGTCGCTTGACGACGAGAACAGCGAGGAGGTCGGGCGCGCTTCTGGCTCTTCTTCGGGTTCGAGCTCGTCGGCTTCCCAGTCGAGCGCGAGGTTCTCGGCTCCGACCAGGGCGATGATATCATCGACGCTGAAGCGCATCAGGCTGAAGTGGGTATTCGACGAATCGCGCTCTTCGAGGCTTGAAACCAAACGCACATCTTCGAGCGATTCCAGCACTTCTTCTAAGGTTTGGGGCGCTCGCACGGGCGGCTCTGGGCCGTTCATGAGGGCTTCGACCTCTTCGGCGGTCGGAATGCCCGTATCAACCAGCAGAATCGTCACATCGACGGTGCGATAGAGCAGGTTGAGGATCTCGCGTGTTTCGCGTAGCTGGCCCATCGCTCGCCGTACCGCCCCAGCCGTGCGGCTCGCCTTGATCTCGTAGACCGAGGCGTGGCGGTTGTCGTCGTCGAGCACCAAGGCATCAAGCTCGCGATATTTGGTGCTGGCCCCACGTCCTTTTCGCTCCTCGTATTCCAAGATTCGACGCTCTGAAAGCGTATACATTTCGCTTAACCAGTCGCGTAGCGCGTTTTCCGCTTGGCCGCCGAAGAGATCACGTTGACGGGGCGGTCGCATCGCTTTCTGATTCGAACGTTGAATAAGAAATTGTTGCACATAGGCTCGATAACGTTTGTCATCGCTGCTGATGAGTCGCGGGCGAGCGTAGCGTGGAGGCATGAGGCCGCTCCTTTGGTTTAGAAAAATGCTTATTGTTGTTGGCCGAGTTCGCGCGAACGTCGATAGGCAGCCCAGACCGCATCGCTCAGCACGGTGCGTAGGCCGCCCTTTTCCAGTTCATAAAGCGCTGCGGCAGTGGTGCCACCCGGCGAAGTGACCGCATTGCGCAGTTGGGCGACGTGTTTATCGCTGCCGATCGCATATTGAATGGCGCCCAGCATGGTCTGTTCGGCCAGTTGTTCGGCCATATAGCGCGGCAGACCCATGTGAACACCAGCGTCGATCAGCGATTCTAGCATCATAAAGACATAGGCGGGGCCGGTGCCGTTGAGGGCGGTCGCCATGTCGAGGTAGTTCTCGTCGTTGACATACAGCTCTTGGCCGACCGAGCCGAGAATAGCGCGCGCCCACTGTTGCTGCTCTGCGGTGACGGCGCTTGTGGTTGTCCAGACCGTCATACCGGCGCCGATCTGAGCTGGTGTGTTGGGCATCGAGCGCACTACAGCTTCGTGACCAAGGCCTTCGACGAAGCGCTTGAGCGGCACGCCTGCGCAGAGCGAGATCACCAATTCGCCCGGGTTGAGCGAGCCGCGCAGTTCGGGCAGCAGCTTGGGCAAGGTCTGCGGCTTCACGGCGAAGATCGTTACATTGGCCCAGCGCGCCGCCTCGACGTTATCGGCCGTCACATTGATTTGATAACGCTCGGCCAATTCGTTACGGCGTTCGGCGCGTGGCCCGGTTGCGACGATCTGGCTTGGCTCTACCAGCTTGTTGCGCAGCAAACCGCTGATAATCGCTTCGCCCATGCCGCCTGCGCCGAGAATAGCGATTCGTAGATTGGTATCCATGAATAGTCTTTTTCAACCTCCATGAGCTCACACGGAAGCGGGAAGGCCCTCGCTCCGTTATGGCCTGTGTAAACCATTAGGTGAAATAAAACAGATAATAGCAAATATTTCTCTTTTGCTGAGTTCCCGCCTCGATCAGCGGGAACTCAGAGTCTGTTTTAAGCTACCAAACGATGCTTACTCGTCGTCTGAAATCAGCGCATCGCTGTAGTTTTCGTGGCCGGGAACCGGGAAGTTGGCGGCCATTTCGCGCACCTCGCCAGCGACCTGCTTGGCCAGCTCTTCGTTGCGGCGATCTTTCAAGACTTGCGCGATCCAACCAGCGATCAGCTTCATCTCGTCTACGCCCATACCACGAGTGGTAACGGCGGGCGTACCGATGCGGATACCGCTGGTTTTGGTCGGCGGTTGCGGATCGTTCGGGATGGCATTTTTGTTGACGGTGATGCCAGCGCGGTCGAGCGCGGTCTGGGCTTGTGCACCGGTGATGCCGAGCGGCGAGAGATCGACCAGCATCAGGTGGTTTTCGGTGCCGCCGCTGACCAGCTTAAAGCCCTCGGCCTGCAGCGCTTCGGCCAGCGCGCGCGCGTTGACGCGAATGGCGCGGGCGTACTCCTTGAACTCGGGGCGCAGCGCCTCGCCCAACGCAACCGCTTTACCAGCGATCACATGCTCTAGCGGACCGCCCTGGTTGCCGGGGAAGACGCTCGAATTGATCGCTTTAGCGAACTCGGCATCGCTCATAATCATACCGCCGCGTGGGCCGCGCAAAGTCTTGTGGGTGGTGGTGGTCACGATATGGGCGTGGCCGACCGGATTGGGGTGCTCGCCGCCAGCCACCAAGCCTGCGATGTGGGCGATGTCGGCCATCAGCAGCGCGCCGACTTCATCGGCGATCTGGCGCATGCGTGCGAAGTCGATGATGCGCGGATAGGCGCTAGCGCCCGAGGTGATCAGCTTGGGGCGCACTTCGCGCGCTTTGCGAGCCAGTTCATCGTAGTCGATCTGGCCCGTCTCGATATCGACGCCATAGAACTCGATTTTATACCACTTGCCGCTGAAGTTGACCGGCGAACCGTGAGTCAGGTGGCCGCCTTGATCCAGACGCATGCCCAGAATCGTGTCGCCCGGCTGCAGCAGAGCGGTGTAGACCGAGATATTGGCTTGCGCGCCGCTGTGGGGCTGCACGTTCACTTCGGCCGCGCCGAACAGCTGCTTAGCGCGGTCGATCGCGATCTGCTCGATCTGATCGACGAATTCGCAGCCGCCATAGTAGCGCTTGCCCGGCAGACCTTCAGCATATTTATTGGTAAGAATCGAGCCCTGCGCTTCCAAAACGGCGGCGCTGGTATAGTTTTCGCTTGCGATCAGCTCGAGGCCGTCGCGCTGGCGGCGGGCCTCTTTGGCGATCAGATTGGCGATCTCTGGGTCGCTGCGTAACAGCGTATCAAGAGCGCTCATTATGTGTCTCCTTACAGTGGTTGAGAACCAGGGAAATCGAAATCTTGTTTGCTTGAGCACGCTAAGAATGTCAAGGCGGGCTAATCATACCATAAGCTAGGCGCTGAGATCGAGGATCACCTTGCCGATATGCGCGCCGGCTTCGAGGTAGCGATGGGCTTCGACCACCTGCTCGAAGGGGAAGACACAATCGAGCACCACCCGGATCGTTTGGCTCGCGAACAAAGGCCAGACCTGCTCTTCAAGCTCGCGAGCGATGATCGCTTTGTTGCTCACCGGACGGGGCCGCATGGTCGAACCCATAATCCGCAGGCGCTTTTGCATAATCTTGGCGAGGTTGACGTTGGTAGTCGCGCCGCCCTGCGTTGCTACCAACAAGAGCCGCCCTTCGAGCGCCAAACTGTTGAGGTTGCGTTCGAAATAGGGCGCGCCTACGATGTCGAGAATCACATCGACCCCTTGGCCGTCGGTCAGCGCGGCGATCTCGCTGGCGAAATCTTGGCTGCGATAGTTGATGGCGGCCGTCGCTCCGAGCTCAAGGCAGGCCGCGCATTTGGCCTCCGTTCCGGCGGTGGTATAGACCGTCGCGCCGAAAGCCTTGGCGAGCTGAATCGCTGTGGTGCCGATGCCGCTCGCGCCGCCGTGAATCAGCACACGCTCGCCCGCTTTAAGCTGGCCCATCTGAAAGAGGTTGGCCCAGACGGTGAAATAGGTCTCGGGAACGCCCGCCGCCTCGATCAAGGAAAGCCCTTGCGGTATCGGCAGACACTGTTCGCTCGGCACCCGACAGTACTCAGCATAGCCGCCACCCGGCGTGAGCGCGCAGACCTGATCGCCAACCTTCCAGCGCGATCCTGCTGGGGCTGCAACGACCGTGCCAGCGACTTCCAGCCCGATAATCGGCGAAGCGCCCGCAGGCGGCGGATAGTTGCCTTGGCGTTGGGCCAGGTCGGGCCGATTCACGCCGGCCGCTGCCACTTTGATCAAAACCTCTCCCTCGCCCAGCTCGGGCAGCGGCCCTTCGCGCAGCTCCAATACTTCCGGCCCGCCAAACTGCTCGCACCAAGCGTAACGCATTCTGTTCGGCAATCCCATGCTTCTCTCCTGATTGAATGTATCCGTATCTGCTTGTTTCTTCATCATTTGGCGGAGAGGTCTTTACCTCCAAGAAGGTCCTCACCGCGTCCGCCTCCGGCTATCAACGTCCTGCCAGTCATCATGGAAGCGCAACAGCTTATGTGCAGCCGCCCCCAAGACGCAATCCAACAAACAGATTCGGTATGATAGCAAATCCGTTTACACTGCATGAAATTCAGCTGAGCCCTTTCAACAGGCACATCGATCGGCAGCAAGAGAACGGGGTAGCGATGAATAGAATTTCGCACGACAGCGCGAAATTCCATTCATCAAAAAAGAAAAAGTTCCACTCTGCCGAAGGCCGTGTTCCAAAGAACAAGAATTCCATTGAACGTGTGCAAACGGATTCGCTAGAACAAGGGCGAGACTGGCAAGGCTTGCCTCGCCCTCACTACTCTAGCGGAAGTGTGGCAGCACCTCGCGCCCCAGAACTTCGATCGCCGCCAGCGGATCGGGCCCGAGCGGCGGCCCAAAGCTGAGATGCTTGACCCCAGCCGCCACCAAGCCCTCCATGCGCTCGATCAGCTCGCGCGAGCTGCCCACAATCCCGATCCGCAGCATCTTGTCGGTCACCAAGGCGCGGGCTTTCTCAACGTTGCGCTCGACCGTCAAGGCGTGGTCGATCTCGTTGAAATCCTCGCGCACCAAGCCGAGCTGCTGCCAGATCAACGGACTCAGGCTCGAGCCGTAATAGGCGATCTTGTCGCGCAATACCGCCTCGGCCGCCTCACGCTCTTCGGCGATCGAACACCACACACAGGCCGCGATATCGATCTGATCGAGCGAGCGCCCCGCCTTGGCCGCGCCCTTGGCGATCAGCGGTGCGACCGTGCTGTAGTGCTCGGGCGGGAAGAGCAGCGGTAGACCGCCATCGGCCACTTCGCCCAGCAGCCCTAGCATCTGCGGGCTGAGCGCGCCCAGATAGATCGGAACGGGCCGTTGCGGCTTAAAGCGCAGATAAGCCGCCTCGTTCCAGTGCAGCCAGCGCCCATCGATTGCAGCGGTTTCGCCCGAGCTTAGTGCTTTGATGGCTGCGATCGTTTCGCGTATCGCGGCGATCGGCTTGGTTTGCTCTAGACCGACCCAATCGAGAAACTCCGACGCCCCCGCCGAGATGCCCAGATTGAAACGCCCCTTGCTGAGTTCATCCATAGTTGCAGCGAACATCGCCAGCTCGGCGGGGTTGACGGTGTAGGGATTAAAGATGCACGAGCCGATCTCGATTCGGCTGGTGGCAGTGGCGATCGCCGGCAAAATGGCGAAGGCGCTACGTAACATCAGGTCGTTGCTGACCCAAAACTGGTCGAAACCGGCCGCTTCGGCTGCGCGCGCCAAGCTGATGTAGTCCTGGACGGGCAGGTCGTTGTTGAATCGTAAACTAAATTTCATGGTTGAACTAGAGTGCACTTTCGATAATGGCGTCGGCTTCGATCTCGACCAGATAGCCATCGCCGATGATTCCACCAACCGCTATCAGGGTGTTCGCGGGGCGGCGTTCACTGAAAAAGACGGCGTGGGCGTGGCTCACCGCTTCCCAATCTTCAACATTCTTCAAATAGATCCGGGTGCGGGTCACATCGTCGAGGCTGGCCCCCGCTTCCTTCAAAGCCCGCTCGATCTTCTCGATGATAAAGATCGTTTGAGCATAGGCGTCGTTTGGACCAACCAATTCACCATCGTCGTTGGTCGCGGTCGTGCCCGAAACCGAGACAAACGGCCCGACTCGTACCGCACGCGAATAGCCTGCGAGCTTTTCCCAAATCGTTCCAGAGGAAATTAACTGGCGCATAAGAGCCTCCTTGGCAGCGCAAAACGTTACAGATCCAGCAGCAGAAGCGCCAAGAGTGCCGCTCGCGATGGGAAGTGCTCGCTATCGATATGCTCGTGGTCGGCGTGTGCGCCCGCGCCCGGCATGCCCAAGCCGTCGAGGGTCGGTACGCCCAGCGCCGCCGTGAAGTTGGCGTCGCTGCCGCCACCCGTCTGGCCCTCGCCCAGCTCCAAACCGATCTGGCGTCCCAAGTTGCGCGCCCGCTCGTAGAGCTTGACGATCGACTCGCTGCGCTCCATGGGCGGTCGGTTAAAGCCGCCAGCCGGATGCAGCACGATCCCGGGCGTAACCGGCTTGAGCTGCTTGATCGCGTTGGTCAGCCGCTCGGCCTCGCTCAGTGTCCAAGCGCGCACATCGATATCGAGGTGAGCGCGGGCGGCCACAACGTTGGGGCGCGTGCCGCCACTCACAACGCCCACATTGACGGTCGAGCCTTTCTCTTTGTCGCGCAGGGCGTGCAGGGCCAGAATCTGGTGGGCCATCTCTTCGATCGCGCTCAAGCCCTTCTCCGGCTCGGTGCCCGCGTGCGAGGCTCGCCCTTCGATCTCGAGCGTGAAGCGCCCGATGCCCTTGCGCCCGGTCTTGAGCGCGCCGCCCGTGATCGGCGGCTCCAAAACTAGCACATAGGCCGACTTTTTGGCCTGCTCCTCGATCAAGGCCCGCGAGTTCAAGCTGCCCGTCTCTTCGTCAGAGGTCAGCAGCAGCGTGATCGGTCGAGGGAGCTTCTGTTGCAGCTCTGCGAGCGCGCGGATGGCGTATTCTACCAACACAATGCTCGCTTTCATATCGAAGACGCCCGGCCCATAGACCTTGTCGCCTTCGATCTTGAATGGCATGCGTGCTAAAGTACCAGCGGCCCAAACCGTGTCGTAATGGCACAAAATCAAGCCTGGCTTTTGCTCGCTTGGCCCGGCGAAGCTGATGCGCAGATTGTTGCCGCCCTTGGGGTTGTCGATCAGATCGACGGCGGCGCCCATGTGAGCGAAACGATCAGCCATGAAGTTGGCTAAAGCATCTAAAAGCGCTTTGTCGGTGCTCGGGCTCTCATACTCGACCAAGGCTCGTGTCGCCTCGATCATCGCACCCTTTTGCGCTTCTAGATAGCTGAGAAGTTCGCTTGCTTGCATAGTATCGTTCACTTTCGTTTTTGCCATAGTGTACGCTAGTACGAACAAGCATACCACTCTTTAGAAGAAGAGATGCCGCTGCTTCTTTCGAAAGAGCGCTACGCAGGTAGCTATACGCTGAGTTTGATCGGCTTTGTATGATATGGTAGCATATTTAGCGTTCCGAACACATAATCTAGTTTACCGCTTTATAAGGATAGAACCCCTATGACAGACGCCAACAGCTTGTCTGGTCTGCCCTATTATCAGCTCTATATCAATGGCGAATGGAATGACGCTTCGAACGAGGCGGCGTTTGTGACCATAGAGCCAGCCACGGGCGAGCCTCTAGCGCGGCTTGCCGAGGCCAGCGCCAGCGATGTTGACCGTGCCGTCAAGGCCGCCCGTCAAGCCTTCGATCATGGCCCTTGGCCGCATACGCCTGCCAACGAGCGGGTCAAGATCTTGCACGCCATCGCCGACGCGCTTGAGCAACAGACCGACGTCTTGGCGGAACTTGAAGCGCGCGATAGCGGCGCGACTCTGCGCAAAACCACCTTTATCGACATCCCGCTGGGCATCGAGCATCTGCGCACCATAGCCGAGCTGGCCCGTCGCCACCCCTACGAGCCGCTGCCCTGGGTCGATATGCCCTCGGTCTCGTGGAATTTCGTCTGGCGCGAGCCGATCGGGGTCTGCGCTCAGATCACGCCCTGGAACTTCCCTTTTCTGGCCTTGATGTGGAAGATCGGCCCGGCGCTGGCCACCGGCAACTGTGTGGTGCTCAAACCGTCGCCGCTCGCCCCGCTCAGCACCATGGCCGTCACCAAGATCATCGACGAGCTGCAGCTGCTGCCCAAGGGCGTGCTCAATATCGTGAACGGCGATGCCGAGACGGGCGAGGCTCTGGTCGCTCACCCGGGCGTCGATAAAGTGGCCTTTACCGGTTCGTGCGAGGTAGGGCGCAAGGTGATGGCCTCGGCGGCCCAAACCCTCAAGCGCGTTTCGCTCGAACTGGGCGGCAAATCGCCCAGCATCGTCTTGCCCAACGCCGATTTCGATCTGGCCGTCGATGGGGTGCTGTTCGGCGCCTTCCTGCACGCAGGCCAATACTGCGAGAGTGGCACGCGCTGTTTTGTGCCGCGCCAGCAGCACGACGCATTTGTCGAACGCTTAGTGGGTCGCATCAGCGGCGTTACGCTCGGCGACCCGCTCGACCTCACAACCGATATCGGCCCGCTGATCAGCGAAAAGCAGCGCGAACGGGTCGAATCCTATATCCGGCTCGGGCTGGAAGAGGGCGCAACCTTGGCCTGCGGCGGCCGTCGCCCGGCCAACCCCGAACTGCGCGGCCCCTACATCGAACCGACCATCTTCTGCAACGTCGCTAACAAGTCGCGCCTCGCCCAAGAAGAGATCTTCGGCCCGGTCTTGGCCGTCATCCCCTACGACGACGTCACCCAAGCCATCGAGATGGCCAACGATAGCGTCTACGGTCTGGGCGGCGCGGTCTGGTCGCGCGATCTGCAAGAGGCGATCGAGGTCGCGAAACGCATCCGTACCGGCACGGTTTGGATCAACGACCATCACCTGATCAACGCCGTCGCGCCCTTCGGCGGCTACAAGCAGAGCGGTATCGGGCGCGAGCTTGGCCTCGCTGGCCTCAACGAATACACCCAAGAGAAGCATATCCACGTCGACCTGATGCAGAAGCGCGACGGCCGCATCTGGTGGGATACGCTTCTGCCCTAGCGATGCGCAAGAGAGGCTTTCCAAACCTAGCTTCGGAGAGCCTCTCTTTTCTGTTTCGGCTCTATCGCACTCGCTTTTATCTCTTATTGGCGAAGAGGCGGCTAGCTCCCATTCGGCTTCTAGCGCGTCCGCCTTCGGCTATCAACATCCCATCCACCCATCCGGCGAGTTATCTCGCAGCTTACGCTGCGACCTGCTTCGTGGTAGATAATGTTTCACTTGGATCGCAATAACAGCGAGCTGCACGGGTTATCCTTCTCAAAGATGGGTGTGCTATAGTAGGTGGGATACCTAGTCGGAAGGAGTCGTCACCGTGACACCACTTGCATCGCGATCGGATCGCTCGAAGCTTACCCCAAGCGCTATTCGCCCCAAAATCTCCGATAATCTGCAAACTTTCTTGCTCTCGCTGCTTTTTCTCGTAGGCCTGCTTGTTTGGGAATATAGCTTCTTTAACGATAATTACTTCTCTGTTTTTGAACGAATCACCACCAAGGGCTATGAGATCTGGCCCATCAACTATATTCTTGTCTTAGTTTTCAGCAATATCTGTTCTATCTTGATTACATTGGGTTTTGTTTTTATCTCTTTGCGGCTTTCAAATCCACTAAAAATATGCTGTTTAATCCTCTTCGGACTGGCTATCTTCTATCAATACGGCTATTTTAATGCGCTCGGCCGTTTTGTGGCAGCCGAAGACATCATTATGCTGCTGTTGTACGCCAGCGACCCCATACTGATCCGCGACTCGATTTTACTCTATATCAGTTGGAAGGCGCTCGTTCCGATCGCTGTTTATGCTGTTTTGTTGTGGAAGTCCGCATCGTTTAGCAAAATACCATCGACCTGGCTCTTTCTGCTCATAAGCCTAGCGTTTTTATTCTACTCCTTCAATTACAGAACCTGGTACCTGGCTCAGTATGAATTGCCCAGCACCGCCTTTAGCAGCCTTTTGCGCTCTATCTCCTTTACGCCTTGGAAGTGGATCAATTCCTATGGACTCGAGCGCGAGCATGTAGCGCCTGTATCCGAGCAAAAGCCGAGCGATAACATCATTTTTATCGTTGACGAATCGATTCGGGGCGATCATTTGAGCATCAACGGCTACGAACGCCAGACAACGCCCTTCCTTCAAGAGCTTGAGCGCCAAGGGCTGCTGTTCAACTGGGGCGAGGCCGTCTCGACGGCGACCGTCAGCCTGCCCTCCAACCAGTTGTTGCTGACCGGTATCCATGAGCTTCCCGCCGCGCCGGGTTCGCTCTCGCGGCAGGCCAGCATTTTCCAGTATGCCCAAGCCATGGGCTATAGAACCTACTATATCGACGCTTCCAATGCGATCTTCTGGAACGGTATCGCCGATGACCTCAACTATATCGATGTGTGGGAGAACACCGAAAGCTTTAATGCCGGAGCGCTCTATGACAAAGATCTGCTTATGGCCGAACGGGTGCGCCAAATTGTGAGCGAATCGAGCGGCAACTTTATCTGGATCAACAAACGCGGCGTGCATGCCCTCTACAACAATACCTTCCCCGAGGCGGAGGCCGAATGGCAGCCCATTATGCAGAGTCCTGACCATACGCCCGAGCATCATGCCGAGATCGTCAATTCCTACGATAATGGCATCAAATACAACGTCGATGGCTTCTTCCGCGTGCTTTTGGCGGATCAAACCCTGCTCGATACAACAACCATCCTGTATACGGCCGATCATGGTCAAACGCTGGCGGAACATGGCGAAGCTTGGACCCATGGCAAAGATACGCCTAACGAAGCGCGCGTCCCACTCTTCTTGATCTCAAAGACGTCCCGTCAGCTCGACCTCGCCTATAAGGCGCACCATACCAATATCTTCCCGACTCTGCTCGATCTGATCGGCTATCCCAAGGAGAAGCGTCTGCATAGCTACGCGCTTTCGCTCTTCGAAGCGCGCGCCTCCGATTCGCAGCCTCGTCCCTACTATCTCGGCCCGCTTGAGGGCGACGGTCAACTGAAGCGCTTTGTCTATGAAGAAGAGCTACAAAAGCTCTCCCAAAGTCCGTAATACCAAAATCGTTTGATTCAGCGCTCTGGCGGCTTGCTTTCTTCCCCAAAGAGGGCTGTTAGCGCGTCCGCCTACGGCTACCAACAGCTCGCCCGTAACAGGGGTGTTGTAACAGTGTGCCGAGAGACCGCCTCAAAACACAACAAAGCGGATTTTGTATAACATACGGTTTATCTAGACTAGTACGCAGCGTGAGCTTTGGGGGCGGCCTCAGCGCACAGACGACCCGCCGGATGGGAGGGCAGGATGGTGATAGCCGGAGGCGGACGCGCTAGAAGCCGAATGGGGGCTAGCCGCCTCTCCGCCAAAAGAATGAAGAAAAGAAGCGCATAGCCTGCCAAATAGAGAGGCTATTCAGAAGCGAACTTCGGAATAGCCTCTACTTGTTTCGCTAGCCTTAGCGCTTAAAGTTCGACGGCGAGCCACAAGCCTGCGGCCAGCTCTTGCCAATCTGGCTCGGCTTGCGCTGCGAAACTGATCGTTTCGGCGCGGCTCGCACTCTTGAGCTCGCTTTCGGAGGCGGCCAGTAGGTCGCGCAGAGTGGCATCGCTGGTGGCGATGTGCAGGCGCTGGAGCGGCTTGCCCAGACTGAGATGCTGGCTGCTCTTAAAGCGGCGCACCCCTTCGAGCAGGGTCAGAGCGGCCTCCCAGACCATGTCGCTGGCGGGATCTTCGGCCTGCTGGCTGGCGTGCGGCCAAGCGCTGGTGTGAATCGAGCGGAATCCGTCGCCGACGAAGAGGCGTTGGTAGAGCTCTTCGCTGATGTGGGGCAGAAACGGCGCGAAGAGCTTGAGGACGCGCTCGAAGCAGTAGCCTAAGGTCGCGAGGGCGGCTTGGCGCGACTCCTCTGGGGCGTCGTAGAGGCGCGACTTGACCAGCTCGAGGTAGTTGTCGCACAGATCGCTCCAGAAGAAGCGCTCGGTCAGCGCCTTGGCGCGCGCATACTCGTACTGCTCGAAGGCGGCGGTCGCAGCTGCCACCAAGCGGTCGCAGCGCTGGGCCATGGCGCGATCAAGGGGCGTCGCAGTCTCCGGCAGCTGCTCGATCGAGGTGAAGGGTTGGTCGCGGAAACGCGCGATAAAGCTGGCGGCGCTCCAGAGCTTGTTCAAGAGCCGCTGCCCGTCGCGAATCCCATCCTCCGAGATGATCTGATCGCTGCCCGTGCTGCCGCTGCAGGCCCAGTAGCGCACCGCATCGGCGCCGTAACGCTGAATAACCTGCGCCGGATCGCTGGCGGCGTTCAGCTTCGACTTGCTGACCTTCTCGCCGCTGGCGCTCAGACCGTGCCCACTGATCAAAACCTCGCGCCATGGGATCGAGCCAAAGTGCAGGTAGGACTTGGCGATGGTGTAGAAGGCCCAGGTGCGGATAATGTCGTGGGCTTGGGGGCGCAGCGACATCGGGAAGAGGCGCTGATAGCGCTCTGGATCTTCAAAAAACTTGCCAGCGATCTGCGGGCTGAGCGACGAGGTCGCCCAAGTGTCCATCACATCTTGGTCGGGCTCGAGGTCGCTGCTGCCGCACTGCTTGCAGGGGCTAGGCGGCGGATCGCGCAGCGGGTCGCAGGGCAGCTGCGATAGTTCGGCGAGCAGCACCGCCCCACATTGGCGGCAGTGCCATGCCGGGAAGGGCACGCCGAAGTAGCGCTGGCGGCTGATCGCCCAGTCCCAGCCGAGATTCTGAACCCAATGCTCGTAGCGGGTGAGCATGTGGGCCGGGTGCCAAGTGATCTGGCGGCCTAATTCGAGCAGCTCCTCTTTCAGATCGAGCAGCTTCACAAACCACTGGCTGGTTTCGAGCAGCTCGAGCGGCGTGCCGCAGCGCTCGTGCACGCGCACCGACTGTTGGCTGCGGCGGCTGCCTAACAGCAAATCGGCCGCTTGCAGATCGGCCAAGAGCCGTTTGCGCGCTTCGGTCAGAGACAGCTCGGCGTAGGGGCCGCCTTCGGGGCCTAAACTGCCGTCGCGGCGCAGCAACCCGATCAAGGGCAGCTTGTAGCTGCGCCACCACTCGACGTCGGTCTGGTCGCCGAAGGTACAGCACATCACCGCGCCGCTGCCTTTGGCCGGGTCGACGTGTTGGTCGGCCAAGATCGGCACGCGCCGCCCAAAGAGCGGCAGAGCGGCTTGGCCGCCGATCAGCGCGCTGTAGCGAGCGTCGTCGGGATGCACGAAGACCGCCACACAGGCGGGCAACAATTCTGGGCGGGTGGTCGCGATCGGCAGCGTGATGGCTTGATCGCTCTCTTTGGCGAAGCCTTGGAAGGCTAGCGTCCAGAAGGTGGTTTCGCGCTCCACATCGTCCATCTCGGCCTGGGCCACCGCCGTCTGACACTCGGGGCACCAGGGGTTGGGCTGGGTCGCGCGGTAGATCCGCCCTTTGTTGTAGAGATCGATAAAAGACCACTGCGAGATCTTGCGCGCCGGGCTGTCGATACTCGAATAGCGCAGACTCCAATCCACGCCGAAGCCTAACGAACGCCAGAGGCGCTCGAAGTTATCCTCTTCTTCCTGGGCCAGTTTTAAACAGGCCTCGATAAAGGCGCTTCTGCCCAGATCGCGTGCGCTCTTGCCGAGCTTCTTTTCGACGAAGCGCTCGGTTGGCAGGCCGTTGTCGTCGAAGCCGAAGGGGTAGTAGATCGAGTAGCCGCGCATGCGCCAGAAGCGCACCATGGCCTCGGCTTGGGTGTAGGAGTAGACATGGCCCATGTGCAATTTGCCGCTCACAGTGGGCGGAGGGGTATCGATGCTATAGATCGGTCGGGTATCGTTGGGATTGTAGTGGTAGATCTGGCTTTCAGACCAGCGGTCTTGCCAATGCTGTTCGCACGAAGACGCGTCGTAACGTTTGGGGAATTCCATATAGCTGTCTCCTTAGGGATAGCGCCGCATAACGCGGCCCCTACAGACAGCTTTAGATGCTGAGGTGGTGCCAGCGTTGCGGCATAACGATAGATTGGGTTATGTGGGAGCGGCGTACTACACCATCTACGCCATCTACGCCATCGCCATTCATGGCTATCACCTCTCTAAAAAAGCCTTGTTGATACTGTTAGGCTCTGTTTGAAGTACTCGGCTTTTTCTCATACGAGAATGGTTTTAGTATAGCACAAGTAGACCAACAAGCAAGAGCCTATGGGCCATTCAATCTCTCAGGGCGAGCATTTCTTCGTCGTGGAGTGTGTTCTCTTCTCATATGGATGGGAAGCTTTTGCCATTTTGAGGCAAGATCGGCCTTAGCTGTTCCTCTCTATCGCGCCCGCTTGCGGGAAGCACTTGTTTCGGCACCTGATCGCAGCTTTTGGGCAGGTAGATCCTAAAGCTGGTGCCTTTGCCCACCTCGCTAGCGACTTCGATGCTGCCGCCGCTCTGCGAGACGATGCCATAGACGGTCGACAGCCCGAGCCCGGTGCCTTTGTCCGCCGGTTTGGTCGTAAAGAACGGTTCAAAGATCCGCTCGCGCGTTTTGGGGTCGATGCCTATACCTGTGTCGCTTACCACAAGTAGGATATAATCTCCGGGTGCTAAGTTAAGCTGCTGCTCTTGTAGATGATAATTTTTTGTCTCGATCGTGATCCGACCGCTCTGTTCTATCGCATCGCGAGCGTTGATCACAAGGTTCATAATCACTTGTTCGAGCTGGCTCTGGTCGTGGCGTATCGTGCCGAGCTCGGAATCAAGCTGCAGCTCCAGTTGGATATCCGGTCCAACGACGCGCTGTAACAAGCTGTCCATCTGCTCGATCACTTGGTTGAGGTCGAGCATCTCGCTGACAAGCTCTTGCTGGCGGCTAAAGGCCAGCAGTTGACGCGTTAAATGCGAGGCGCGTTTGATGATCGCTTTGATCTCGCTGACGTCTTTATAACGAGGATCTTGCTTGTTGGTTTCATCGAGCAATATATCGATATAACCGTTCATAACGGTTAGCAAGTTATTGAAATCGTGGGCGACGCCTCCCGCCAATCTGCCGATCGCTTCCATTTTTTGGGCTTGGCAGATCTGGGCTTCGAGCTGTTTGCGTTTACTGATATCGCGAAAGCTGATAACCGTTCCGATCTGTCGCCCTTGGATGTTGATGGGCGAGACCATGTATTCGACGGGGAAACGGCTGCCATCTTTGCGCACAAACTGTTTGCAGTCGTGTCCTGATGTGCTGGCTTGTGCGTCTCGTTCGCAGGGCGCTTGTTCTTTTTCGAACGCTGTGGTTACAATATGGATCGGTTGCTTGATCAGCTCATCGAAGCACCAGCCCGACATGCGCAGGGCGGCCGAATTGACGAAGGTGATCTTCCCCAAGCTATCAAGCCCGATGATGCCTTCGCCGACCGAATTGAGGATCGTTTCGTTGCGGCGCGAGAGCGCGGAGACTTGCGACTGAAGCCGACCCATCATAAGCACCGTCACAATGGCGCCGACCGTTATCGAACAGAGCGTCCAGAAGGTGTCGCCTGGGTAAGAGAAGAGCTGATTCGGTTCCGAGAAGGCATAGAGGAGGTAGAGGAACACCAATCCGACGCTCAACAGACCTACTGACACGCCTCCTACAAAAGTCGCATAGACAACCGGCAGCAGAAAAAAGGTGCCATATACGGGTATGTGCATGATGTAGCGATTGATACCCTCGCTGATGGCTACCAAAACGAGAAGGAAAAGAATACTACGAAAACGGTGATCGCTTTGAGGCTTGTTAAGGGCTGCAATTCTCATAGTCTCTATCCTAACACTTGTGATGAGACATCATTGTCTGATCCAAGTTAATCTAGATAATGGATTTGGAATGTATTCACTGGAAGCCCAGTTTTTTGCAGTAAACCTTCATAATGATAGTGATCGTATAGCTTTATTCAGTAGTACCGTTAATTGTTTGAAACGAGATTATATTTTTAATTGAATCGCTTACTAGGTAGTTTATATACCGTTATGTAATTTGCGAGGATACGAGTTCAAAGTGTAGTAAAGATTACTATTTGATAATGTTTGCTTTTGTTGAACTACTATTAATTTTGTTAATATTAACCATATTTTTACCTCTTAAAGTCGCAAGTTTTGTATGAATAGGATGAATAATGACACGTTTTGAGTTAATCGCTTTTGATGCCGATGATACACTCTGGCATAACGAACGCCTTTATGCTTGGGCACAAGCGGAGTTTCAGCGCTTGTTGTCCCATTACCATAGTCCCGAATGGATCGCCGAGCGCTTGTATGAGACCGAGATGCGCAATCTGCAGCATTTCGGTTATGGCATTAAAGCCTTCGCGCTTTCCATGATCGAGACGGCTGTTGAGCTGACCGAAGGTCGGATTACGGGCAAGGATATTCAAGAGCTGATCGGGATCGCGCGCAGCATGCTGACCAGCAAAGTCGAGCTGCTCGATCATGTCGCTGAGAGTTTGCAACAGCTTGCACAAAGCTATCGTATGATCGTTATCACCAAAGGAGATTTGCTCGATCAGGAGCGCAAAGTTTTAGAATCTGGTCTGTCGAGTTACTTTTCAGCCGTTCATGTGGTAAGTAATAAGGACGAACAGACCTACAAGCGCATTTTGCAGCAGCATCAGGTCTCGCCCGAACGCATGCTGATGGTCGGCAATTCAGTGCGCTCCGATATCCTGCCCGTCTTGGCCTTGGGTGGAAACGCCGTTCATATCCCCTATGAGCTGACCTGGGCCCACGAAGAGGCTGAGATACCGGATGATACGACCATTGGATTCTATGCTCTGCCCAATATCGGTGGCTTGCCGGAGTTGCTTGCGCGTTTAGAACAAGAAGCAGCCCGAGGCTAGATCGCACAATAGCTGTCAAAAGGAGGCCCTTGGGGTTTATGCTATCGATCACAGGACTTAGCGAAGCGGAGGTGCTGCACCGGCGCGCCAACGGCGATGGCAATGCGCTCGATTTGCATACAAGCCGCTCTTACTGGGATATCGCACGCACCAACCTCTTCAACTTCTTCAACAATCTGCTCTTTGCGATCGGTATCGCCTTAGTCGCCTTGGGCCTCTACAACGATGCTTTCACCAGTGTTGGCCTAGCCTTAGTCAACGCCCTGATCAGCGCGATCCAAGAGATCCACGCCAAGCGCAAACTCGATGCGATCGCGCTTTTGACCCGCCCGCGCGTGACCGTTGTGCGCGACGGCAGCGAGCGCCAGGTCGACGCCAGCGAGCTAGTGCGCGGCGATATTGTGCGCGTTCAGGCGGGCGACCAAGTGATGCTCGATGGGCGTGTGGTGGGCGATTCGACCCTAGAGATGGACGAATCGCTCTTGACAGGCGAGAGCGATTTGGTGCAGAAGAAGTGTGGCGATCGTCTGCTTTCGGGCAGCTTTTGCGTCACGGGCTCGAGCTATTACGAGGTCGAGAAGGTCGGCCAAGAGAGCTTCGCCAACCAGATGACCCAAGCGGCCCGCCGCTTTCAGGTCGTTAAAACGCCGCTGCAAAAGAAGATCGACCTCTGTGTGCGCGTCGTAATGCTGGTGGTGGCTCTGATCTCGCTGGTGATCCTGCTCCAAGCCGCCCTCGAAGATCTGCCCTTTATCCGCGTCGTGCAGCTCTCGGCGGTGTTGAGCGGCCAGATCCCCTACGGCCTGTTTTTTATGGTCGCCACGGCCTACGCCATCGGCGCGACCGCCATCGCCAAGCAGGGCGCGCTGGTGCAGCAGGTCAACGCCATCGAGAGCCTCAGCAATATCGATGTGCTCTGCATGGATAAAACCGGCACCTTGACGGCCAACCGTTTGCGCTACGAGGGCCTCTTTCCGCTCGCTGGCGTCGCTGAAGCTGATCTTCAAGCCCAACTGGGCGATTTTGTTCAGAATGTGAGCACTTCGAACGCGACCAGCGAGGCTTTGGCCAAGGCCCTCAGTGGCCAGAAGCGCAAGCTTAGCGATGAAGTGCCCTTCGCCTCGTCGCGCAAATGGAGCGGGCTGGTCTTCGACGATCCGGGGCGGCGCGGGGCCTATGTCTTGGGCGCGCTCGAGATGCTGGCTTCGGCCCTACCAGCTGGCACAACCAGCGCCGATTCGCCCTTGACCAAACAGCTCGAAGCTTGGTCGCGCCAAGGTTTGCGCGTGCTACTCTTCGCTTACAACCCCGACATCCAGAGTTTACATAATCACAATGGCGATGTGCAGCTGCCGAGCTTGCTGCCTCTGGGCCTCGTCGCGCTGAGCGATGAACTGCGCGATCAGGCACGCGAGACGCTACAGACCTTTAGGCAGCTTGGCATCGATCTGAAGATCATTTCGGGCGATAACCCTCAAACGGTAGCCGCTCTGGCGCGCCAAGCTGGTTTGCCCAAAGATATCGCCTATATTTCGGGCAGCGATCTGGCCAAGCTCTCGCCGAGCGAGTTCGATCAAGTCGCTCTTAAGACCAGCGTCTTTGGGAGGGTCACGCCCGAACAGAAGGAGCGCTTGGTCGAATCGCTGATGCGCCAAGGTCGCTATGTGGCCATGATCGGCGATGGCGTCAACGACGCCTTGTCGCTCAAAAAGGCTTCTTTGGGGATCGCCATGCAGAGCGGCAGCAGCATCACGCGCAATGTGGCCGATATGGTGCTGATGAACGATTCGTTTCGAGCGTTACAACCCGCTTTCCAAGAGGGCCAGCGCATCATCGATGGCCTTGCGAAGTCGATGTACCTCTTTTTGGCGCGGGTTATGACCTCGACCATGGTCATCATCGCCATCAGCATCATCGGCTTAGGCTTTCCCTACGAGCCAGCGCAAGTCGCTTTGACGCTCTTTACGGTTGGCATCCCGACCTTCTTTCTGACGATCTGGGCCAAACCGCATCGCCCCGAGCCGCACCTACTGCGCAAGATCATCTACTTTATTGTGCCCGCCTCGATCATCTCCACGATCTGCAGCGTCTTCATCTATACGCTCTCCTACACGCTTGTGCTCAATGGCATCACCAGTTCGCGCGTCCCGCCCATGGTGGTCGAATACTTCGAAAACTATACCGGCCTGACCTATAACGTAGATCCCGAGTTCGTCGAAGCCTCGGCCACCATCATCGCCCAAACGGCTCTCTCGACCTTTAGCGCCTTCGCGGCCTTTGGCTTGATCCTCTTTTTAGAGCCGCCCAACCGCTTTTTCGCCGGCTGGACCACGCCAAGCTCCGATCGGCGCCCGCTCTATCTAACGATCGTACTGGTCTTGATCTTCATTATCGTCTTGCGCATCGATCCGCTAGCGAACTATTTCGGCCTGTTGAGCTTAGGCCAGCCCGATATCAGCCTGGCCATGCTGATATCGCTTGTGATCTGGTTCTTCAGCCTGCGCGCAACCTGGCGCGCCCGTCTGTTTGAGCGTTTTTTGGGCATCGAGCCCGAGCCCGCCGAAGATCAGCTGCGCTGGGAGCCGAACGCCTAAGCGAAGCCTCATCGCTCGCGAAAGCGTTTGTATCCTTTGGCGGAAGGGCGTCTTGCTCCCATTCGGCTTCTAGCGCGTCCGCCTACGGCTATCAACAGCTAGCTCCTCCCATTCGGGCTCTATCTCGCTGCTTGCGCAGCGACCAGCCAGGCGCGAGCGCCCGGCTGGCCCCTCGTCTCGACGCGCTACCCCCTATGGGAAAACGATAAACAGTGGAAAGAGCATGCGAGCTTTGGCGCGATCGCGCCAAAGCTCGCATAACAAAAATACTCACATTCCACTCTGCCGAAGGCCAAAAACAAGAATTGCTCTTACTTGTTGGCCGCGGCTGCTGCTTTCTCTTCCTCCCAACTCTGAACGCGGCTGTGGAAGAGCCAGTAGAGCGGGTTGCGATCCGAGACATAGTTGGCTTCGATCAGGTTGCGAGCTTCGGTGAAGAGCGAGCGCTGGTCGCTTTCACTGAGCGGGTCGAGCATCTCGGCGAGGCGCACATTCTCTTCGATCTGCCCCTCCGATTCCATGCTGATCAAGGCCGTGCTGACGCCTTCGAGCGCGAGGGTGTAGCGCATGGCCAGTTTCGTCTGTTTAAGCAGACCGTGCCCATAGACTCGTTTGGCGATTACGCCGACGTTTTTGCTGCGTGCGACGGGCAACAGCGTTGTATCGCTGCCGTTGATGATATGATCGATCGGGCTGAAGGCGCTTTCGACAACATCGAACTCGAACTGCTCGAGCGCGTGCATGAGCAGCGCGGGCCGCGACGTACCACTGATACCGATGAATTTGGCCAAGCCTTCGCGGCGCGCTTCTTGGGCGGCAGCGAGCGCGCCATTATCGCCCAGAATATCTTCGATATCGCTCATTGTGTCGGCGCGGTCGATCAACAACAGATCAACGTGGTCGGTCTGCAGCTCTTTAAGGCTCTGGTGCAGATCAGCCAAGAAGTCGATACGTTTGCGTTTCAGGCTCTTGATGCCCAAGACCACCTCGTCGCGCCGCTTCTTCATCACATCGCCGATCTTCCCTTGATTGCCGTAACTTGTGCTTGTTTCGATAAAGTTGATGCCCTGATCGATCGCAAGGTTGAGCATGCGCGCCGTTTTGTTGAGCATAAGGGTGTCCATCAGTTTGCCCTTGGTAAGCTGCGACGTGCTCAGGCTGATTACCGATAGCTCAAGCCCGGTCTTTCCCAGTGGTCGCTTTGGCAACGCCATTGTCTTTCTCCTCCACTCCACCTGTCTCAGATCTTCCCTTAGCAAGTCATTTGCCAACAAGCTTGTTTGATTGGAAAATATAACTCATTGCTATGATAACATTTAATCTGAAAGCCGCTAATTGTTTCTACAACCCGCAATAGTAGAGCTTTGCTAACAGATCCGCTAACGCTATACTTTTGGCTCGTTCGGAAACTTGTCTCTCTTGCCTTGCTCCACCTTGCGTGCATACTGTAGGCGGGCCGCGTATCGCTCCCTTCTCCCGCATTGCGGGAGAAGGGCTGGGGATGAGGGCAGGAGCTTCCATCTGATAGCCGTAGGCGGACGCGCTAGAAGCCGAATGGGAGCTAGAAGCCTATCCGCCAGATTGATATACGGCATAAGAGCGATGCACGACGCGAGAACAGTGCGTGAAGTGGATAGCTTGTAACACAAAAAGCGATGCCTGCTGGGCATCGCTTTTCGCCGTATTTCGTTGCTACGAATGCTCGTGTGTTAGTCGCGGCGGCCGCCCAAAACGCGCAGTAACAGCAAAAAGAGGTTGATGAAGTCGAGGTAGAGCGTTAGGGCGCCTAAAATCGCCACGCGATGGGCGCTTGTGTCGTCGCGCGCCGCCAGGCTCATGTGCTTGATCTTCTGGGTATCCCAAGCGGTTAGGCCCACGAAAATCGCGATCCCCGCATAGGTTAAAATCCAATAGAGCATCGAATTGGCCCAAAACCAGTTGATAATGGTGCCGATAAAGAAGCCGATCAAGGCCATAAACAAGATATTGCCGATTGTGCTAAGATCGCGCTTGGTCGTGTAGCCATAAAAACTCATCACGGCGAAGGTTCCCGCGGTGGCGAAGAAGGTTTGGGCGATCGAAGAAGCGGTGTAGACTAAGAAGATCGCCGAAAATGTTAGGCCATTGAGTACAGCGTAGATCAGAAAGATGGCTGTTGCGACAGCGGGCGAGAGGCGGTTGATAGCGGCTCCTAGACCGAAAACGAGCGCGATCTGGGCGATAAAGAGCACCCAGACCATGTAAGGATTGCCGAAGAGCAGGCCCAACATAGCCGGAGAGTTGCTGGTATACGCAGCAACCGCTCCAGTGAGCAAGAGTCCAGCCGTCATCCACGCGTAGACTTGCTGCATAATGCTGTTTAGGCGCAATTGTGCATCTGCGCCTAACATTGGCATCGATCCGAAACTCATAGCAGTCTCCTTGATTGTATAGGCCCTGTAGCGTAACTACAGTTGAGTATACCAATTAGTAGTTCAAATCTGCGACCATGTGATTGGACGTTAGGCTTTAGGCGTAAGTTGCGTTTCAAGCTTGCTTATAAAGCCGTTCTGAAGAGAGGGAGCGTTCTTATGTTTGATTTTACGTCGAAGGTTGTAGTTGTAACCGGAGGCGCGCGCGGTATTGGCAAAGCGATTTGTGAAGCGTTTCGGCAGGCTGGGGCGCAGGTATGTGTGATCGATCTCTTGCCCAACGACTATTTTGTGGGCGATCTCGCGAACGAAGCCGATGTGCAAGCTTTTGCCAACAAAGTGATCGAACAGTATGGGCGAGTCGATGTGTTAGTCAACAACGCTTGTCTATCGCGGGGCGGCTTGTTCGACTGTTCCTACGAAGATTTCAACTACGTTTTGCGGGTCGGCGTCAGCGCGCCTTTCTTGCTCAGCAAGCTGTTCGAGCCACACTTCGGCCCCGGTGCCTCGATCATCAACATCTCTTCTTCGCGCGACCGTCAGAGCCAGCCCAACACCGAGAGCTATAGCGCGACCAAAGGCGGAATCGCGGCGCTGACCCACGCGCTGGCGGCTTCGTTGGCTGGGCGTGTGCGCGTCAACTCGATCAGCCCTGGTTGGATCGATACCAGCGAGCAGGAGTGGAGCGGCCCCGATGCCACCCAGCACCCGGCTGGGCGGGTTGGCAAACCGAGCGATATCGCCACCATGGTGCTGTTTTTGGCTTCAGAACAGGCCGGCTTTATCACGGGCGAAAATATCGCCATCGACGGCGGCATGACCAAGCTGATGATCTATCACAACGACCACGGCTGGACCTACCAAGGCTGATCCCTCGCTCAGCTCTAGCCCACTTGCGCTGGAGAAGCCTCAACCGATCGTTACATTGTTGCTTTGGCTGTTAAGCTCGCGCAGGCGGCGCAGAATCGCGGTGATATAGCCTGCTTGAAACGCGCTGGCAAGCTGACCCTCGATAAAACGATCGGCCCGCACATGAGCGATCAGCAGTTTGTGCAGGGTCGCTTGGTCGGCCTCATCGATGCCCTTGCCTTCGATCAGATCGCAAGCTTTGTGGCCCCAAGCGCCCCAATCGAAGGGCTGGATGATGTCGAGCTCGTAGAGCGTTTGCAGAAACGCCTGCACGCACGGGCTGTAGCTATAGACGGGCATAGCCTGCGGCCCGCGGTGCCAGGCTCCGCAGCTAAAGTCGGGCGCCTCGAATTGAGGCAAAAAGGCTAGCAGCGCTTCGATCTGTTGTGGGCTAAGCTGGGGATTATCGATCATCTCACAGCTCCTTTCGCTGAGCGCTTGGTTTAAAAGTCCTTAGTATGATTGTACGTCTCAAATCTTGTAAATGGAAGGGGTTTGCGCCAGTGCAAACCCCTTTCTCGAGCGAATTTTAAAGATCAGGCGGAGGAGTCCCTAGCATCCATTCGGCTTCTAGCGCGTCCGCCTTCGGCTATCAAAGCGGCGCTCCTTCCATTCGGCGGCTATTGCCTGTGGACAGCGATCGCCCGAAAGCGAAACATCGCGCTCAGAAGGTCAGCTGCAGGTTGTAGAGCCGTGCATAAGCGCCGTTCTGTCCAAGCAGCTCGCGATGATCGCCCTCTTCGGCCACACCGCCTTCGTCGAGCACAATGATGCGGTCGGCGTGGCGCACGGTCGAGAGGCGGTGCGCGATCACGATCGTTGTGCGGTTGTTGCTCAGTCGCTCGAGCGACTCTTGCACCGCCCGTTCGCTCTCGTTGTCGAGCGAACTGGTGGCCTCGTCGAAGATGATGATGGGCGGGTTTTTCAAAAAGACCCGCGCGATGCTGATGCGCTGCTTCTGGCCGCCCGAGAGCTTCACGCCGCGCTGGCCGATATCGGTGTCGTAGCCGTTGGGCAGCGCCATAATGAAGTCGTGGGCGTTGGCCTGCTTGGCGGCGGCGATCACCTCCTCCATGCTGGCGTCGCGTTTGCCATAGCGAATGTTGTCGGCGATGCTGCCCGCGAAGAGGTAGACATCTTGCTGCACCACGCCGATCTGGCTGCGCAGCGAGGCCTGCGTCACGGCGCGAACATCATGCCCGTCGATGAGCACCGCGCCGGCCTTCACATCGTAAAAGCGCGCTATCAGCGAGCAGAGCGTGCTTTTGCCCACGCCCGATGTACCTACCAAGGCGACGAACTCGCCCGCCTTGATGCTGAGATCGAGATCTTGAAAGACCGGCTTCGGCGATGTTTTATAGGCGAAACTGACCTTTGAAAACGTGATATCGCCGCGCACAGCTGGCAGCTCGTAGGCCTGCGGCCGGTCTTGTATCTCAGGCTTGAGCTCGAGCAGATCCATAAAACGCTTGAAGCTGGTTGTGCCCTCTTGATACAAACGCACAAAATTATTAATTCGATTAATAGGATCGTTCAGAATGCCGATACAGAGCACATAGGTAAGGAAATCGCCCATATCGAGCATTCCGTAAACGATGCCTAGTCCACCGACCACAATCACGACGATTGTGACCAGTTCCATAAAAACGATCATTCCGGTGAAGAAAAAGGCCTCTCCTTTGTAGCCTTCGCTGCGACTGTACAAAAACAGATCGTTTTCCTTCTCGAACTTCTGCATTTCGATCTGTTCGTTGGTAAACGACTTCACCGTGCGAATTCCGGCCAAAGTATCTTCGACCTGGGCATTGATGAAGCCGATGCGGTCTTTGCTGGCCCGCAGCGCGCGATGCATCTTTCGATTGAAATGAATCCCGTAGATCGTAATGAAGGGCATAAGACAGACGATCAGCAAGGCAAGCTGCCAATTGATGAAGAAGAAGATCGCAAAGACGCCGATCAGCTTTAAAAAGGCGATCAGCAGGTCTTCTGGCCCATGGTGATAGAATTCCGACAACGAGAAGGAATCGCTGGTAATCAGGGTCAAGAGCTGGCCAGTTTTATGCTCATCATAAAAACCGAACGATAGCTCGTGATAGTGCGCAAACAGCTCTTTGCGCATATCGCGCTCCATCATGGCTCCCATCATATGCCCCCAATAGTCGACAAAGTAGTTGCAGTACATATAGATGATGGTGAGCAGCAACATAACCCCGCCGAGTATCAGGATCTCGCGGGTTGCGGCGGCGCTATCGCTCGAAACGACCGCTTTCGCGACCTGGTTGATCAGCAGCGGGAAGGCCAAAGCGATCATCGATACCAACAAGGCACAGACCAAATCGGCGATCAGTAAGCCACGATAGGGCTTGTAGTAGGATAAAAACTTCTTCAAACGCGGGTTCACAAACACTCCTTAGCTTAGCGTTTCTACAGATGCTGTCTCGCTTGGGGAGCCTTCCTCAGATCGAGCTATTTCCGGGCAGGGCTGAGCACGAACCGTTTGAAGAAGAGAAAACGGCTACAGGCAGCCCGTAGCCGTCTTGAAATAACGAATGGCTACGAGTGTAGGAATACACCCGTAGCCATTCAATTGGATTCATAGCGTAACATCCCAGCGTGTGTATGCACCAGCATACACCGATCACATCAGCAGGTGATCAATTGAGGATGGCCGCTCTATGAAGCAAGATCTGCTTAAAAGGCGCACTCCACAAGCGAGCAAACCTTGTTGCAACCTACAACAGCGGAAAGCTCAAATCGATTGTGGGTGGTTTTTGCCATTTGTACGCCTCCTTGTTTGATAATGATCGTTTCTAGAGTACCATTAGGCTTTTCTCATGTCAAGAGAGCGAACACTCGGCTTAGTCCTCGATCGGTCGCATTTGGGTTAGGCTTCCTTGCACCATTTCAGCTGTTTGAACGAATGCTTGACCTGTTTGTAGATTCTCGATCTGTTCAGCCAGCTCATCTGCTCCTCGGCGTGGGCGAATAAAGTTCGCCAACTTACCTGAATCAGGGTAGTTGGTGCGGAAAATTACCTTTGTGCCGGCGTTGCCTAACACTTCTGAATCGAAGTCCTTCATACCTTGGCTGGCGACAATCACTGCAATGCCGTATTTGCGTCCTTCTTTCATGATCTTCAGCAGGGTCACATCTTTGGCTAGCCGATGCGCTTCGTCCAAGACGATCGCCAGACGCAAGCGGTTGGCGACGCCCCAAGTGAACATGTCTTTGTAGATTTGACGCAGTACAAAGGCACTGGCCGCCATCTGGACGCTCTCGATCGTGAGTTTGTGCAGATCGATGATCAAACCTGCACGGACATGATCGAGCAAGTTTTGGTTTGCGTCGCTTGGTCGGAAGAGATCCATCTCTAAGATAGGCCGACAGCGCGCTACGATATTTTTTGAACTACTGTGACGTTCTACCTCTTCCAAAGCCTGTAAGACATCTTGGGTACTGGGAAAACTTGGCAATGGATTGTTTGGCCCAAGGCCTTCGAAACCGCGCATACGGTAGGCTTGTTGGACTGCTTGGTACAGGACATCGCGCTGCATATCGCCTAGGCCACCGACATAGGCCATGATTTCGGCGATGGCGTAGCTATTGTCGCGAACTGAGGTTTGATCGGGCTTGAAAGCGAAGGGCGAGAAAGGCAAGCCTTGTGAAGCATCAAGGATTGTTGGATTGATCAGCCTTTCGACTGCGCCGCCTGGCTCGGCGAACTGGCCATGAAAATCGAGCACCAGCGAAGGCACGCCCTGCATGCCAAGTTGGGTCAGAATGCGGGTTGTGGTCCACGATTTGCCTTGGCCCGGAATACCAATGATAAAAAGGTGCGGACTACCTTTAACGCTTGGCCTCCAAACGACCTCTTTTTGGGGCGTATCGCCCAACACAATCGCAACTTCGCCCGTGTTTTGCGGCGCGACTACAGTCGGAAGCTGCTGGCTTGTTTCTGCTCCTAGCGTGGCCGTACTCTCTTGTGTTTGCTGACTAGCTAGATCGAACCCGACAGCTTTTTCGTTTTCTAAAAGCTGCTCTTGCGGCTTGTCGAGCAAGTCATAAGCCGTGTCGATCAGGCTTAATTGTTGGCTACCTGCTTGTAGGTGTTGCAAACTGATCTGGCGCATTTTGGCGTTCTGGTAGTTAAATGTACGATTTTCATCGCTGTTGAGATCAACAATAATGCCTTCAAAGCTGGCCCGGAACTCCAACCCAGCTTTTTCGAGCCGCGCGAGATGTTCGTTAAAGCTGGCCTCGTTCTCTTTATCGAACAGGCCATAACGGCGAGCGCGCTCAAAATAGAAGCGCAGCACATTGGCAAAATACGAGCGTTGTAAGCTGCCATCGACCCGTTCGCTGGCGAAGAAGCGCTTTCTGATCGCCTCTTCGGAGCGCTGCATTTGGTGATACATCATCTGGGCGATGCTTTCGAGCGGCATGCTTCCGCGACGTAAGCGGACTTTGATGAAGGTGGTGTCAACGATATTACGCTTGAGCGAGACCAGCATCATATCGCAGAAACGCTCATTGGAGGCAGGTTGAGTGCTGAGATTGGCCTCAAAAAGCTGGGGTGCAGCATCAAGCGGAATCAATACGGTCTGTTCAAAGCGCTTTTCACGTTCAAGGTAGGCGCTAACCAGTCCAAGTACGACCGCTTCGCTGGTGCTGTGCGGGGTGGCGCTCATTTGCAGAGCCAAACGTCCCGAGACCATCTTGAGATAGTAGAGCAGCCGTTTGATATCTTCATCGTCATTGCTGAGCTTTAGCTCTGCCAGCGCTTGCCTCAAAAGCACTTCGAGCTCTTCGCGCCAGGCGGTTGTAACCACCATCCGCTGGCCCAAACCTTCGCTGAAGTCTGGTGTGTAATCGATCAGATAGCGCTCTGCAAGATAACCCAAATCTTCGTTGTGGGGCGAATCGTAGTAGTCGATCGCAAAGAAGCGGTCGAGCGTGATTACCCAGTTGCTGATTTGGTGTAAACGTGCCAAAAGCTTGCGCTGACGCGAGCCAATCGTCATTTGCAAAGCGGGGTAGCCCGGTTTGTGACCAATTAGCAGCCCAACCGCGCGTAAGAGACTGCTATGGCTTTCGATCAAGGTAGTGGCATAACGCGGCCCAGCAGGGTGAGTATCGCCGCGTGCTGACCCAGCAGGCTCGATCAGGAAGCTCCAGTGGTATTGATCTTCTTCGCTCGTAAAGCGCGAGACAAAACGCGTTACTAAGCCGTAGAGGGCGAAGCTGCCCACGCTTTCCGATCCATTTTCATTGATTGGCAGTGTTACCAAACGTGGACGGATATTGTCTGCCACCAGCGCGATATGGGCATCGGCCTCTTGATCATCGTTCAGGGTACTAATATCTCGCAAACTGGTGGAGACAACCGGCTGTAGCAGATGTGGGCGAACGAGCTTGGCGCGTTCGTTCAGAGTTTGGCGCAATTGTCCGATACCGGGCATATTGCTGCTCGGATTACCCTCAGTGAAGGCCTTGATTTCGAGCTTAGGCAGATCGATCAGCTCGTTTTCGTCGCTCTTGGCTGCGATACGATCGATCATAAGCTGAAGAGCTTGGCTTAAGATCGAGCCTTGATCGCTATTGACCGCGGTTGTAACCAGCGTATCGATATAGGGATGGAGCTGATAGAAGCTTTCGAAGTAGCTTGCTAAGCGATTGCTTTGAAGATCTGCTGGCTCGTTATGGCCGCTTGGCAGACCAACTATGCTTGCGATCTCGTTGACCCGTCTTTGCGGTTCGTGCACAAGAGGAGAGAGCGCAACCCCAAAGAAAAAGTGTAGATTCTGTTGGAAGGCGAAGGATTGCTCCGCATCGGGGTGCAGAATGAAGGCTGGTGTATTGGCTGGCGCAAGCATGCGGATCGCACCGATATCGATTAGTTGACGACGCTCGACCGGTTTGTAGCTGGCTAGACTCTCTTCCCAAGCGCGCAGCAATTGCGTATAGCTGGCGTACCAGATCACGCGCAGAGGGTGGGTGGGCAGAATCAACAAGCTCTCTTCGGCTTTGTTGCTACGTCCAGCGATACGTATCAGCACGCTATCGAGCGAGAGGGCGTAGCCTAAAGCGGTTTGATCGCGGATCTCTTGGAGTGTTTCGAGTAGTTCACGATAGGCATGGGCATAGCGAAACGCGCTGTCAGCCAGCTCTTCGTTCCAATCCGCAACTTCGATCAAATCGCGCGGTTTGGCCTTTTTCAAGCGTTGGAAAAAGTTCTCGCGCGCTCGCCAAAAAGGCAACCACTCTTCGGAACGGTCGTAGGGATTAGGTAGTAATCGCCATTGCTCGATTGGCAAGGCGCTGATATCGTTGGTCTCGATCAGATAACGCCCTCCTGAGCGCGCATCCGCGATGACCTGACCTTCGAGCTCGCGCAGGGCTGGGCTGAGAGTAAGGCTGAGCACGTTGCGCTCGTTCAGACGCAAACTAAACACATCCATCTCGTGGTTGCTCCAGAGCGGCTCACTCTCTTCTAAGCTTGCTTCTTTGCTTTCGAGCAGGCTTTCGATCCGCCCCAGAGCCAGGGTCGTGATTGGACGCTGTTTTGGTCGCGATGTACTCTGCTCGATTTGGGCGATCTCTCGCATCAAGAAGAACTCTTGACTCTCGAGTTGCGGATCGTCTTCATCGATGAGTGGCCGACCGCTGGCATCGAGCGGCACAACCCGTATCTTAAAGCTACAATCGAACTCCTCATCGGGCTCAAAATCGAGCTTGAGCGTGGCAGTACGTTTATTTGAGGTGACATCACGTGAGGGAAAATCGAAATCGAACTCGTCGTCATCGGTTTGCGGCACAAGCTCAACCCGCCAGCGATCGATATTGCTGGGATCAATCGGATCGGTTTTCCACTTCACATTGATGCTCTGTTTAGGCCCATATTGGGCGATCAAACTGCCGCCTGGCCCATCGGGTTGTAGAAGCTTATTGCCGCGCAACAAAGCGCCTTTTCCGTCGGTGAAGGGGGTGATTTTGACCTCTTTGAGGTCACTCTTTTGCTGTTCAGGAAAGACCCACTGTTCAAAGCTTATGCCTTCCTCAAGCAGGGCTTGCGACCAGTCTTGGACCTGATTCATAGAACGATTACGGAAAAAACCGGTGAGGGCGATCGCAGTCTCTTGGGCGACACCCGCCTGTGAGATACGCTCGGTGGCATTGGCGTGCAGCTTGAGGGGATGGGCTAGATGCGTCACAACTTCGCGGTTATGGTCGAGGTATTGAGTGAAGTTGGGGCGCATATCGCTGATCAGGCCGACGCGCCATAGCTCGCTGCCTGCTTGCTTAAGTGTACCAGCTGTTACATGCTCGGTGAGGGCTTGGACAAAGTCGAGTTTTTGTTTATCGCTGACGCGCAGGTTGCCGCGCAGTTGGCGATAGACCGCTTTGCGGATGGCATCAGCTTCTTTGGGCAAACGCTGTTCGAGCTGTTTCAACACTCGCTGTTGCAAGTTGCGACTATCGATGATTGCGAAGGCATTGGAGAGCGAACTGACAGCAGCATCAACTAGGTCGCTGGGTACAAACAAGCAGAGCCGTTCCTGTTTGCGATTGCGAATCTCGATCGCTTGGTCGGTTGTAATATTGTAGGGATGAGCATTTCCTTCGTTATAGCCGACCAGAATGCGGAAACTAATAGATGGCTCGCGATTGCTAGCGATCTCACAGATCTGGCTCGCTTCAGCGCGGCTAAGAAAATCGACTCGAGCACAATGGCCTAAAGCAGTTCCCTCGAAATGTTCGAGAATAGTAGTAGTAAGCAGCTGAAGATAGGTCATTATGCCACCTCATTGGTCTGAAGGCTATTTGAATAGGGAGGATGCAGCCGTTGCACAGTAAAGTCGTCGGAGAGATCGGTGAAGATGCCCATCTGGCGCAGACGGGCTAACATCGCCCGCAGATTATCGCGTGCTGCAGCGACATGATCAGCGCCTTGGAATTGGCTCGGCGGTCGATCGATCAAAATACCGAAACGCTCTTCCAAGAAACGCAGAAAATCGCTTAGACGAATATCGGGCAATTGAATCGGCTCGTCGCCTTGGCGCTGAGGCGCCATACGAGCTGAAACCAGTTGCACCAGCACTCCAAGCAGATCGTTACTGGGCTCATAACGCCATGAAAGGCGCGAACGTGAGTCGCCGCGTAACAGGCCAAAGGGCTTATGTAAGCCACCCACACCAGAGAACCAACCGATCATATTAGTCATTGATGAAGATCTCTGACCTTCTGTAAGTAGGGTGATCAAGCGATCAAAATCGTTTTCGATACCGCTAAGCAAGGTATCGAACCATTGATCGACTTGCTCTTTGTTTTCTTCATCATCTCCATAGTTTGCTTCGCGAATCTTCTCTTCATCTATTTGAGCTAATGCATCGATGCGCACACCTAAACTTGGATGCTCTAACAAGCTAAGCAGCCCTTGTAAATAGCTCGCTCCTGAGCTTTGACCATTAAGTGCAAGCTCGATATCCCGTTTATAACGAGCATTACGTTTTAGCATCTCTACATAGGAATCAAGTTGACGTAATGTTAAGAGCGAGCGTAAAAAGAGTTGATAGGCTTCGATATGATTGCGTACCATACGAATTGCAATTTGTTGGCTGAGACTGCCTTTTTGAGCAGTAAAGTCAAGGTAAATTTGGGGTGCTGAAGATGTAAAGCGCTCTTGCATAACTTCAGGGAGCTTATTGGGTGATGACACTAATGAGTTAATACCATGTACCACCTTTAGGGTGAAAATAAAAAGTTCAAAATTTATTAGCTCCATGATGTTATAAATTAGCGCTTCCATAGGTATTCGCTGACTATAACATGATAGATACTGAAGTAAATCGTTTGACAGTCCATCTAGAAGTGTTGGGAATGGTGTAGGAATATTACGATAATCTGTGCCTGATTTAGGTGGTGCATTATCGAAAGAATCCATAAGGGCAATGGAAAGACGAGTCATTGTATCTAGAGGTGTTTTATTATCATAATGACCTCCTAATTCGCGGAGAGGATTGATGATGACACCTTTCCCAACCTGCCTTTTAAAATCTTCTCGTAAACTGTTGGGTGAGTCCTTAGCATTGGATAGAGCGTAGTAAAGGAAAGAATCTACACCTCTGAGACGTTTTCTCTCTGTTATTAACCCTACCTTATGAGACAATAGACTGTAGGGTACTGGAGATTGAATCTGCTCCGTCTTCTTACTATTTCCTTTTTTTCCAATATTAATAAGTGTAGTCCTTACTAGACGATTGAGAATCTGTTTACCTCGTTCATCTTTGAAACCTTCCAAATCGGGATGTTGCGATAACTTATCAATATATGTATCAATAGCGGTCGGATCGTTGGGCCTACTAGCTCGTGCACGGCCTTCTGCGAGTATTTTGAAATAAAGCGCTGGGAGTAAATGCTCAATATCAAAGTCATTAAGTTCGATGGGGAGAACCTTATGGAATTGGACACCTACCAAATCTTTGGGAATGCTGATTTTCATATCTCACCTTTACTTATAATTGAGTGCTAGGCAGAGCATTGGTATGGTCTGCCTAGCCGTACTTTCTTAGATAGATCCGATCGATTGCTCCAGAACGATCTTGCCGTTGCGCTGGCTGATCCGATGGATAGCGCGCTGGCTTTCGATCAAGATTAGGTCGCGGGTTTCACGCAGCAGAAGCGCACTTTTGAAGGGTGCGAGGTCTTCCAGCAGTGGGCGAAGCTCAGGCGCATCGGGTTGCATACCTTGGGCACAGCGCATCAGCATCTCAAATAGATCAAGCGTAATCGTTAGGCGCGGCATGCCGCTTCGATGCTCTAAAATCAGTACCTCGTTAATCGCCTCGACCTTCTGATTAAGACTGTTTTGCTCAACATAAAGCCGGAACTGATCGAGCGGGAACTGTTTTAAGATCACCAGCTGTTGCTCTTGCGAGGCTGCTACTTTCAGGCTGATAGTGCCGCTCGGGAGCGGATCGAAGATCCCATCGGAACGCAGCAAAGCTTGGCCGATCTGGGCTAGCATGTTTTGTAGATCGCCTTCGCCGCGCAACAACGCGAGGAAGCTGTTGGCGTAGTGATAGGGCAGCAAGCGCTCGTGACTACTCCGATAGTCACGCAAGATGCTATTGTCTCCTTCAAAGTAGAGCCGTCGCTTCATAGCATGCAACCAAGCTTTTTCGCTTTCGAAACGTTGGCGCGGCAGATCTTTCTGATCTACAAAGAGCTTTTGGCGTTCGGCGCTCGCTTCGAGTGAACTATGGTAGTGCAGGTAGCGATCGAGATTCGGTTGGGTTCGACTGGCTGGGTCGAGTACTTGGAAACTTGCTAACAGCTCATCGTTATGCTGATCGCTTTGGAAGAGCGTCTGCCAATAAGAGTAGTGAACCAGACTTGCGCCAGCATCTTCTTGCTGAGCGGCCTCATGTACATCGCTACAATGCAGATTGCCCGTGAGGATATAGGCCAAGCTCGAACGGAGATCGCGCACGGTCATATGGTGCTGACGACGGAGATGATTGAGCAAAAAAAGCCCTTCCAGCCGTTCTAAACGCTGTTTGTCGCGCAGAGCTGAAGCATTGGCCCTGATTGGACAAACTTGGCGGGCACTACAATCGTTGCAGATCTGCCACTGAGCTGGATCGACCAGTTTGCGACTGATCTGCTTGAAAAGCGAATCGTCTTGCGGGTTGATTCCAACAAAAGCCCGCTTCTTAAGGTCAATCATCCAAACACGTTGATCGACTTGTTGGCGTTGCAGCAGCTTTTCGACTTGTGGCGCAAGCCAAGCAAATTCAGCTTTATGGCGCTCGAAAAAGTCGGCTAAGCGCCCATCGTTGATCGCGATCAGCGCGCTTGAGTTGCCATTAGGCTGCTGCGCACCCTGCAGATCAACTAAACGCAGCGCCAATTGCTGATCAGCACTTTTGCCATCGTGCGATTCGGAAGCGTCGTAGCAGCTTCGGAAGATATGCCCGTTGAGTTCATACTCCCAGCCACTAAGATCGAGTTGACGACGGATAGCTCCTAGCCGCTCAAGCTCAGCGCGCACCTGCTCTAAGAAGGCGGTTTTGCCATCGCCGGGGTTGCCGCACAAGAAGACCACTGCGGGGCGCTGAAGCATTAATTCGGGCAATAACACACTATCGAGCGCAGTCGGCACATAGGTGGCGCGCACAAAGTCGCTGTCAAGCCCACGATTGTCGGCGTTTCCAGTTGTGCTATTGCGATAGAGACCATTGACTTGGCCAACCCAAGGATTTTCGCGCTTCTGGAGCTGTGTAGTATCAGTTCGGTCGAGATCAAGCGCTTGCCAAGCAGCTCGCAGCCGCCGCTGTAACTCTTCAGCCGACTGAGGACGCCGGGTAGGGTCAGGATCGAGCGCGCTCAGCAAAACCAGCGCTATACGCTCTCGTTGCGCGTTCAGATTAGCTGGCAGTTGAACTTTACTCCGATTGAAGTTCTCGTAAGGCCAGCTGCCCGTCAGTGTTCGAAAGAGCACAACTGCCGCAGCATAACGGTCGATATCGTTTGGCGGTTCTTGGGCTGTATGGGCTTCGGGCGGCAGATAGAGCAGTGAGCCAGCCGGCGCTTCGCGACGCCCGCGCGTGGTGGCTATGCCAAAATCGATCAAAACTAGCTGTTCATCGCGCTCGCGCAAGATGATATTTTCTGGTTTGATATCGCGGTGCAGCACCTGTTCTTCTTCCAAAAAGTGCAATACATCGAGCAACTGCTCGGCGAAATGCCACCAGTACTCCAAGCGCCAGGGAAACTCACTTTCGCGCGATTTGAGCGTTTGGCCTGCGATATATTCCATTTTGATGTGAACATCGCTTTGGTCGAATTTGACTTCGTAGATTTTGGGCAGATAACGACTGCGGAGGCGCTTGAGTGTTTCGTACTCATTACTAGCCTGCTCAAAGACCTCAAGCGGCGAAAAGAACTGCTTGATGGCGACAAGTTCACCGTTTGGTGAATGTTTATCGCTGGCGAGAAAGGTGCGGGCGACCGAACCTTGTCCGAGCAGTTGAATCACTTGGTAGCGTTTATCGAGAATCCGCCCTTCAACTTCAAGCGTTTGCTCTTTGAGACGGCGTGCAATACTGCCAAAAAGCCCACCAAGCACATTGGCCGAGCGGTTCTGTTGAGCTTGCTGTGGATCAAAAATCGATTTGAAGAGGTCGGCAAGGTCGTTGATAATCTCGCTTGGGATCGACCGCCAACGCTGCTGAAAATCGGGCAGTTCGATCTGGCCAGCCGCATTACGCAGCTCGTTAGGCGGGGTACCCAAAATCCGCTCAAGCACGATCAAGGCCAGACTGTAGCGGTCGCTCTCTGGGCTGGCATTGCTATAGCTTAAGGCTAGGCTCGGCGAGGCGTAAGGGTTACTTGTATTGAGATGGTCGAGACGGGCAGCGATTGTACTCTCATCGATACGAGCCGCATAAAAGTTGCTAAACGTGATTTTGAGGTTTTGGTTGCCAGCTACATGGATGCACATGGGCGTAAGGGCGCGATGCAGAACACCGTCATGGTGCAACTGCTCGAGCGCTTGAAAGCTCGCTTCGGCGATCAACAACTCGTGCACCAGATCATCGCGAGTCTCGGGCAGTGGGCGCGAGCCGAGCGGTTTGCCGTTCGGTGCCTCAAGCGGCATAATCAGCCAGTTTTGCCATTCAAACGGTTCGAGCAGTTTAGGCACTAAACCACTGTTTTGAAGGCGCTTCAGGGTCGCATACTCGTGATCATAAAAGCTGCGACGTGCTTGCGCCTCGTGTGGGTCGTGGCCAAGATTGTAGCCTAACAACATGCGTGCTTGGCCGTCGTTTTGACGTGCGCTGAAGATGCGCGTGCCAGGCAATCCTTCCTGTACCTCCTCAATCAGATAGTTCTGAATGCGAGATGGCGCTTGAGGGCGATTCGGTAACGTCTGAAGCAGTTCGACCAGTTTAGCACGCTCTTGGCCGACGATCTCATTGCCGCTTGAAGCATCGCGCCCTCGCAGATGCGATACAAGCATGGGCAACAGCATCACACAGTTGGCAGTGCGACTATCATCGATGCGCGGCAGGCGCTGGGCCGCTGAGAGCAGTACAACGTAGCCTACAATCGATGATGTACCCTTTGGGAAGCCCTGGGTTTGGAGATGCCCTTCAAGTGATTTGGAGGCCCGATGCAGGCGATTCAAGGGACTCTCTTGGTCAGGATAGTCCTTGATGTACCATGTATTGCCCATACGGGTACTGCCCGTGATCTGGCTCCAAGGTTTTTCATCGATAATAAAAATGTGGCGGTCGGCGATCAGAATAAAGTCGATCTCAAAGCCATCTTCATACTGGCTTGGCAGCACTTTGTTACAAATGACGACCCAGTGGTCGGGCAGTTTAGCTAGCTCCTTTGCTGCGATCAGCTCTCCCTCTGTAATAATGTCGTCTCTGCCTAGTAGTTGTGCCATGTGTACCCTCGTGGGAGCAGTATGTGCTCTTTACATTTCATAAAGAAAATCCCCTCTACTTCTATTGGTACCAATTGCTCACAAAAATGCTCGTATTTGAAAGGTGTAAGGAATTTCTATTAGTTTACGTAGGGATGAGGGCACAAATGTGGACAGTAAGCTGATTGGGCCTAATAGTTCAAAACCTTGTATGAAATAACTACAAGCCATCTCGCGCCAAAGCACGAAATAGCTTGTAGTTGCTCAATAATGAATTTAAGTGGTAGGAATTACTTTGATCCCAGATGGGCCTAAGCGCTTTATAAACGTCCCTGAATTTGCATCAGGTACTCCTTACGGTTAAGTGGATTGCGATCACTGCGAGCACGAACAGGTGGATTATCCTCCACCGCTTTATAACGCCCAAAACCATATTCAAGAACTCCTTCGCCATGACTGTGATGAGCGAGCTGTTCTTGCAAGTAACGGATCTGAGTAACCGAGATTTCGCCCGACAAGACACAAATAGTTTCTCCCATCTCTGATGCTTGAGGCACAACGCCTAACCGCGCAAGCAGCGACCAGATAGCGGGAAAGGAATTGGTCGGTATTTCAAGCCTGAAGTGTTGCAATGGCTCACAAACGTAGGTTCCTGCCTCAGCTAGTGCTTGCATTAAGACAAGCGGCGCTAACAAGCGGAAATCGCGTGCGCTACTGATCGGCGAGATATAGCCTGAATGGGTGACACTGATTTGGCAGTCCTGCACCTCCCAACCGTATAGACCTTGTTTGAGAGTTTCTTTAAACGTTTCGATCAGCGCAGTTTGAAAAGCCTCAACCGTTTTGTAGATGTAGAGCGGGATCGTTTCGACCTTGGAATGAAATTGCACCTGAATGCCACTCTCGGGCGCTCCCGGCTCGACCCGCACTCCCAAGGTCGCCACAAAGGGATTATCATCCTTGCCAAGCAGTTCAAGTGCTTCACCACTAGCGCTAAGCCGCTCAATGCAGATCATCGAGCTTTCGCGGAACGCAACTGCGATCCCGTAGTCGCGCAGCAATGTGCTCTCGATCACCTCTTTTTGCACTTCGCCATAGAGCGATACAAACAGCTCTTGCTGCTCTTGATCAACGCGCAGATTGATCAGCGGATCTTGTTCGCTTAATTGAACCAGCGCCCGATAGAGCGCCGAGCGTTTGCTCTGATCGATCGGTACGATCAAGCTTTCAAGTGTGGGAGGCGCGAAACGATGCATTTGTCGCTGCTGCCCGCGGCCGATCGTATCGCCGATCTGACAGTGGGTCAGGCCAGCTAATTTGCCGATCTGACCGGCAACGATCTCGCTGCTGCTTTGGGCGCCTCCTTGTGAAAAGACTTCGATTGCGGTGACTCGTTCGAGCTGCTTGCCGACTTGAACTCGTTCGCGCGCTTGCAGCCTTCCTGCAAAGAGCCGGACATAAGCGATCTTTTGATTGACGGCGTTGCGTTCGATTTTAAAGATCTGCCCAGAAAGCTCTTCATTGGCCTGTTCAGCTGCCCGAGGTAACAGCTCTTTGATCCCTTGAAGCAGCGCTTCGATCCCTGCCCCTGTGATCGCAGAGCCACAAAAGATCGGGTAGACCAAGCCCGCTCGGGTTTGGTCCACTAACTCTCGATACACCTCCTCAAATGCTAAAGCATCCTCCAGTTCGACATAACGCTCTAACAGCTGATCGCTGTGTTGGGTCAGTTGCTCGATCAAGCATGAGCGGAAGCTTGGATCATCGGCTTGGAAGGCACGAAAATCGGCTTGAGGACTGCCCTCATGCTGGCAGCTTCCCATCGGCACAAGCGCAGGCGAGAGCTTCTGGCTGATACTCTCAATCACGGTCTCGACATCGGCGCCGCGTCGATCGATTTTATTGATAAAGATCAGCAGCGGAATCTCCAGCCGTTGTAGTGCTCGCATTAGAATGCGGGTCTGAGGCTGAACCCCTTCGACCGCCGAGATCACCAGGATAGCGCCATCGAGTACGCTTAAGACACGTTCAACTTCGGCGATAAAGTCGGGGTGCCCCGGCGTATCGATCAGATTTACCGTTAACTCGTCGATCGTAAACGCTGCAACTGCCGACTTGATCGTAATGCCTCGCTCGCGCTCAAGCGCCATGCTATCGGTTTGAGTATTTCCACTGTCAACACTCCCCAAGCGATGGATCGCACCGCTGCGGAAGAGTAAGCGTTCCGTTAAGCTGGTTTTTCCTGCATCGACATGGGCCAAAATTCCTAGGTTGAGTGTGGGCATAACGCTCCTCTGAATGTAGGACAATAAAAAAGCCACAGATATGCCTGTGGCTTCTCAACAAGGTCTACAGACATATTCCATAGCCGTGCAAAAAAAGACGGCCATAGTGCTGCTTATGCACCAATGGCCGAAGGTATGGGCTTTTGGCAATAACAAAACTCGCTTCTGTTCCTAACAAAGCCAAACTTTATCAGGAAAGCTTAAGCGCAGTCTGTCATCACCTATAGCGATGAGATCCTAGTGAAGGAGGTGCACTTACAGCGGGCACTCACTTGCAATCGCGAGCAACCCCAAGTTGTAAGTGATCTGTGCCATGCCTCTCTCCTTATTAGATACACTAACGTTTTTTGTACTCTATCACGCCGCCATCAACTTCGCAACAGTCTATTGGACGAGTTTGGAGGGCTGTTTCTGCTTAGCCTAGCTCTTTTGATATTGAATTCAGGTGCTTACTTCAACGAGGGTATTGTATAGCTTTGGCGGCGACGTCCCTACCCAAAAAAGACTTTAACCGCGTCCGCCTACGGCTATAAACGTTCTGCCCGTCAAAAAGAGGGGCTAGATGTCTGTGCCATACGACCGCCCAATAACCATACAAACAGATGTCGTATGACCATAAAAAAGGGATTGGGTGAAGGTAAAACTTCACCCAATCCCAGATCTTACTTGGAGCTAGAATTAGCCGATCGACCAAGTAGCGTCGTTGACCAACTCGACCTTGCCGCTGGCTGCCGAGCGAATGCCCGCATCCAGAATCGCCATAGCATCGAGGTTCAATTCGGGGTCGAGCATATCGTAGAGCGGCTCGCCCGTCTCGATGTGGTGAATGAACTCTTCTGCCAAGGTTGCGCGGCCCTCCGGAAGCGGTTCGCCCTCGACGATGCGGTCGGGCGAGCCGGGTGCAGCAGCGCGCGAGGTATAGACCTCCACAACCTGGGTCGACTTGCCAGTGTCGGGATTGACGCGGCTGTTAACGACCAAAGTACCGGTTGTGCCATGAATCACCGGACCGTTGGGCACACCGTTGGCCCAAGTGGTCCAGCTGGCTTCCAGAATAGCGATCGCTTGCGGGAAGCGCACGGTGATAATGGCGTTGTCTTCGGCGTCGCCATAGTGGCTGTCGAGGTTAGCCTTCAAGCCGCTTGCTGCTGTCGCTGGGCCGATCAGCAAGCGCGACAAACAAGCGCCATAGCAGCAGTAGTCAAGCAATACACCGCCGCCGGGTGCCGACTGGTGCCACCACTCCGAGCCTTTTTCGGCACCGGTCAGCACATCGTCGCCTTTGTTATAGGCCAAGGGTCCCATCGAGGGGCCGTTACGCCACTTCAGCTCGAGCACGCGACCGATCGTGCCCTCTTCCAACAGGGGCTTGAGCGCGCGCATAGCTGGGGTCCATGCGATCGGCCAGTTGATCATCAGCTTGACGCCAGCATTGCGGGCCGAGCGCACCATGTGAAGCGCCTCGCTCAGGCTAGCTGCCATCGGCTTTTCGGTCACGATATGCGCGCCAGCAGCGGCGATCGCTTCGATCACTTCGCCATGGCGGGCGTTTTCCGGACAAGCGATAACGATGTCCAACTTTTCGTTGGCCAGCATTTCGCGGTAATCGTCGTAGACCTTGGGAATACCAGTGACTTCCTGCGCGCGGCGAAGGTTGGCTGCGCGAGTTGAGGGCTTGGATGAGAGAGGTTTAACAGCAGGGACGGTATCGGCACAAGCAACCCACTCGGTTTGCGGATGCACATCGAACTGGTGAATCAGCTCGTTGACGTGCATGTGAGCGAAACCGATAACACCGACACGATAGGTCTTAGCCATCTTGAAGCTCCTTTGCATACCTGTGTTGCGTCCAACATCGAACGCTCGACCCACATAGTATAGAGCAAATCAATCATTTGGATGGCATAATTTACGCTTGTGGAGCTATTTACAAGCTGGTTTAAAACAGTATTGTGATGCCCAAAAAGCTTACTTTATGATGAAAGATTAATTTTCTAGTAGCCGAAAAGTCTTTATACATAACATATATGATCGAAGCGATTGAGCAATGTTTTGAATATAATTCGCGCTTTTTGAGACGAATCGACCATTTATGTGAATTCACTCTCTCACTTTATCCCTTTTTTGCCTTCGATAGAGCAGAATATATCTGTGTTTGTTATACATACAACTCTTTCTTGCCTTTCTGATAACAAATCTACTTGCTTCCTTCTGATTGCTGCGGCTAGGTTTGCCCAAAAAGAGGGTTCTTGGCGCGTCCGCCTACGGCTACCAACATCCCGCCCAACAAACGAGGCTTGTAGCTGTTTGTGCCGAAAGAACTCTTCCAAGCCGACAATTCAAACGGATTTCGTATGACTCTCTAACTAGCTGGCGATTGTGGCTTGCTTGCGGAATGTGATACAGAAGAAGCAACGGCTGTATCGGTCGGTCTTTGGGCTGCCCATTGAGCGCAGCGAACAGATCGTAGCGTAAGCTGCGATCTGCTTAAAACCTGAATGGATGGATTGGCCTTTGATAGCCGAAGGCAGACGCGCTTGGGAATGAATGGAGGTTAGAGACCTAGCCGCTAAAGTGCTGAACGTAGTAATTGGATTGGCTCTGTAATAGATCAAAAAAGGATTGCCCGGATAAGGGGCAATCCTTTTTTGATTGGTGATTGGTGTTCGCTTGAACGTTAAGCAGCACCTTTGCTCAAGCGTTGGGTATTGCGACTTCTGATAGCATAGTCGATGCCGTTTTGGAGCGTCGCTTGGGTGACGATATTACTAAGATCAAGCGAGAGCCCAACGATCGTTTGGGCTACTTCCGGTCGAATACCTGTCAGAATCAACTGCGCCCCCAAGAGTTTGATCGCTTGTGATGCCCGCACAAGCGCATTGGCCACATGGGTGTCGACAATTGGAACACCTGTAATATCCAAAATGACCACCGATGTGCGCGATTTTGAAACGCTATCGAGCAAGCTTTCTAAGACCATTTGGGCACGATTCGAGTCGATGCTGCCCACAAGTGGCATAACCAAAATATCGTTTGCCAGCGGGATAATCGGAGTGCTCAGTTCGCGAAGAAGCGCTTCTTGGCTTGCGATGACTTGCTCTTGGAGTTGGCGGCGTTCTTGTTCTTGACGGAGCTCTTCAGTGATATCGCGCACGATCCCTGCAAATACGATCGGGTTTCGCTGGGCATCGCGAATAACACACACCGATAGATTGCCTAAGAAGAGCGAGCCATCTGCCCGTTTGTAGGTCACAACCCCTTGCCAAACATCGTTTGTTAGGGTTTCTACGATAACGGCCTCGGGTGATATGGATGGGTTGCCATCGGGGTCGATATCGGAGAAGAACTCAGAGACCGGCATGTTGGTGAGGTCGTCGTAGCCCAACATTTTGTGGAAGGCAGGGTTGCCATAACGCATGGTCGCATCTAAGCTGACAACCGCGATGCCATCGGGCATATTTTCCGCTAGAGCGTAGAAGGTCTGGGCCTCGATCTTTTGTGTGTCGAACTCTTTGCTGAGCAGATCGTGAACACGTTGTGATTCGTCGAGTTGCTGCTTGATGAAGCTGGTCTCGGCATGCGCGATGCGGGTTTGGAGCTGCTCGAGAGCCATAAAGCCGATATCGGGATGATCAAGGACCAGAGGTCTAAGAAATTCACAGGCGGCATGGCGGAGCGCTTGGAAGAAGTATTGGTTGTGCTCGCCTTGGGCCAAAGTATGGTTGTTATGGAGGAGTTGTAACAAAGCATGGCTCTCTCCATGTTCGAAGTCTTTTCGCAGTGCAACGACACTTTGTTTGGCAAGTCGTTGTTGTTCGCGGCTAGTGAGGTGTGATAGACCGTTGGGGCTTTCGCGGAAAGCCTGTTGGAGCAGCTTAGAAAACTGGGCACTTTGTTCGTCATAGTAGCTTAATGCTGAATGTGTAGGTGTGCTCCCGCTGTGTGTCATACTTGTACTCCAACTCTGTCTTGTAGGGAATGAAGTGATTGTTCTGAGAAAAGTGCTTCTCGTGCAGTGTGCTGCACGAGGAAAGGGCCTTGCGAGATTTTCGAAACCTTCGACTGACTGAAGCGATATTCTGGAAAGCCTGCTTTATCGCTTCCTTGCGCTACGATCACTGAAAAAACGAACTTATGCAATAGGCTATGGAAGGTTTCAGGATGCAAGTTTAAAAAGATCACAACTGCGTGAGGCAAGAGCTTACTCGTCCTATGAGGCGAGATCGTGATAGAACTAACGATCGGGTGTAATGAGTTTTCAGCTGTAGATAACATGTACTAAAAGTTAGTACCAACCCCTGAAGCTACAGTTTTATGAAATTTTAACTATTGTATACGATAGTATTATAAAACACAACAATTACGGTAATTCGTTATTATCTATACCGTTTCGTAAAGGCCGAAGTTTCTAGGCTGGGTCAATAAGAATCTTCCAAGAAAAGCTTAAGCCCTGAGCTATTATACGACATATATATGTAAATTACTATACAATTTCAAATAAAAATGTTAAGCTGTTAGCTAGATGTAATCTCTGCCACAGTTTAGGGCTGATATGTTTCTGTTTACTATCGCTGGAATTGAGGATTGTGATGGCAACTGTCTAAGGAAGTGGCGCTTCTAGCTAAAACCCTTTAGTAAATTGGTAGGGAAGTTAAAAGGCTGTAATCGACGGGTCGCGACGAAAGCGGGCCAATCTTAGCCGATTGTGTGCGACACGAGTGAGTGGATGGTATCGTTTGCTATAGCCAATTCGGTTCAAAAGAGAGAGCTGAATAAACAGTAGGTCTGGTGCGCAAGTACAGTTGTGGCGGCTAAGCTTCCGTCGATAAACATAAGACACTCTTTAGGCGCAAGCTCTAGACGATTTTTTTCTATCTCGATCTTATACCAAGTCCGTTTTAAAGATCTGCATTCTCTCGACGCGAGAAAACGACAAGTCGAGAAAAATTGTCAAGTTCCACTCTGCCGAAGGCCTAATAGAGAGTAAACAATCGGATTTGGTATTACAGGGCTGATCGTTTCAGAATAGAGTCGACGTGGGTCACATTAGTACCTGAATGCTAGAAAGGATATTGCGGCTGTGGCTTTTCCGCCTACTCCTCCCTATGCCCCCTCGATGATATCTTCCTTCTTCGCGACGCGCATGTCGTACTCCGACGCTCAAGACGATATTTTTAGGCTCATCAATCAGTTTCAAATGATCTTTGATCATATACCCGCGAAAGTGATTTTAACAGAGGTTATCGACGAACACACTTTTCGTTATGTACCTTTACATCAAGTTTCACAGGAGTCTGAACACTTTGATCTAGAAGGTAAGATACTCACAGAGATTTTTCCTCAAACGGCGCTTGAACAGGTAAAAGAGTTTTATAAAGAATGTTTAGCGACACAATCATTAATTGAGCGTGAAATTGAACTATGCAACGACAATGGTGAAGCGTATCGCTGGCTTCTCTGTTTTGTTGTGCCTTTATTTAACGAACAAGAGTCTCTAACCCATATGATGTTGGTCTCGTACGATGTTACGCTACGCAAACAGCGCGAACTGCGAGAACAGCAAGAGAAGATCGCTCAACTTGTGCAGCTCTCTAACGACTTAGTGGAGCGATCGCTACCGGTTTTAGCGCTTAGCACTTGTAGTGTATTGCTGCCTGTGATCGGCCCGCTCGAAGCGACGCACGAGAGCTTGATTCAAGCTCGTCTGCAAGAGCTTGCTGGCGAGCAAAGCCTCGAGTATGTGGTGCTTGATCTGACAGGCGTCCCCGCTGATGATCCTAGCCTACCAGCCATGCTCGCAACGCTGGTTAGGCTCGCTGCTACACTTCAGCTCAAGCTGATTATCACTGGCCTCGATCGAGCAACTGCTGCTCAAGTCCAAGCGATCGAGCCGCCCTTTGAGCAGGTGCAAATCTGCAAAGATCTCCAAGCGGCCCTCCAGATCATCAAACGGCAGTCTGCCTCTTAGAGCTCATATCACAACGGAATCAAACCATTCCATCAGTTTAAGGAGGGATGAAGCTTGCGCACTTCTTGCCGAAATCAAGCAGCTGCTTCGTTATAAAAAGGGCTTTATAGCATGTCAGAACCGCGTACTCCTTCTACACCCAAGAACACAAGCTCACCTCAAGAGGCGAATCCAGAGGAATTGCTCCAACAGGTATTGATGAAGGAGCACTACTACCTTCGCATGTTTCATTCTATGCCGATAGCGCTCGGATTGATAGAGGTGATTAACTACACCACGTTTCGAGTACTTGTGGCTAACCGGGCAGCTGTGCTTGCTTCAGGTTACGACTCGGTCGATGGCATGGTGGTATCAGAGATGTTTCCACCCGAAGAGTTAGTCTATTTCGAGACGCTCTTTCATGAACTGCTCGATCAACAGACTTCGGTGCTGCATCGTGAGATCATGTTTGTACGCGATTCGGGAGCGGTATTTTGGCTGAGCTGCTCGTTTATTGCGGTCTGTAACGCGCGCGGTCACATCACCCACCTGCTGTTTGTAGCGACCGAGACCACCCGCGAAAGACGAGCCGAGCTAGCCGAGCAGGAGGTTTATGAGAGACAGATCGAAGAGCAAGCCGCGAAGCTTGCCGAACCCGAACCACCCTGCTTGCGTGTCAACGATACGACTCTGCTTTTTCCGCTGATCGGCTTAGTCGATCTCGATCGCCTTGAACGCCTGATGGAGATCTTTAGGCGCGCTGTACAAGAGACACAAGCCCGCATTATCATTGTTGACATAACGGGTATACCGAGCGTCGATGGCTCGGTGGCGCAGAGCTTTTTAGAGGCCGCCAAAGCGATGCGCAGCTTGGGCACACAAGTAGTTGTATCGGGGGTGCGGGCCGAGATCGATCGCGAGATGGATGCTTGGAGTCTCGATATGGGCAAGATCAGGTATTTTGAAACGCTTCAACAAGCCCTTGAGGCGCTCGAAACGCTTGAAGAGAACGACTAGCCTCTAAACTCGCGGCGTTACGAAAGGAGATAAACGCTGTGTTATCACGACCTCAATTGCCTACAGCGGGCAAAACCAGCGCAAACCTACCGCCACAACGTGTGCCGCTCGAACCAGTCGAAGAGCTTGAACTCTATCTCAAACTGTTCGACCACCTGCCATTTATGATGATTTTGACCGAGCAAGAGAGCGATGGCGAATATCGCTGCATGGCCCTCAATCGTATGGCGAAAGAAGCCTCTGGAGCGCACTACGAGGGCAGCTTGCTGCGCGATGTGATGAAGAGCCGGGAGCTGAAGTATCTGCAGGGCATTTTCGAGCGTTGTTTGGAAACCGGCGATGTGGTGATCGAAGAGGTGGTGCGGCCGCATGCTCAGCGAAAACGGGCTTGGTATGCTCATCTCAACTTGCCGATCGTGAGCGAGGATCGGCGCGCCATCCTCAGTGTCGCTTGGGATATCACAGCCGAGAAAGAGCGCGAGCGTCTGCAGCGCGAGGCCCACCAAAAGCACATCGAACGCTATACAAGGCGTATTGACGAGTTGGCTACCCCGCTCTTGCGCATCAGCCAGAACAGCCTAGTTATGCCCTTGATCGGCTTACTCGATGAGCGACGCATGCACAAGCTGATACGAACGCTGCTAGAAGGGGTGGCTCAACAGCGTGTGGCCTATGTGATCATTGATATCACTGGTGTGCCGCTGATCGATGAGCAAATAGCCCGCTCGCTGGTACGGGCCGCTCAAGCGGTGCGCCTTTTGGGCGCCGAGATTGTATTGAGCGGGATCCGCCCCGAAGTCGCTCAAACCTTGGGAAGTATCGATGGGCAACTTATATCGCTGCGCACCACAGCCACCCTGCAAGCGGCCATCGCCCAGACCAGCGCCGCTCAGCCTGATCGCTATAAGAAAGGATTGAGACGTGGATAAACTAACGAAGCATCAGGACAACGAAGAAGAGCAGCAAGCGATCAAGCTGCGTCTGAGTCGTCTCCAGACCATGTTTCACCAGGCCCCCTTCTTGTTGGTCTTGCTGAAAGTGCTCGATTACGAGAACTATCGCATCGTCTTAGCCAATCAAACAGCGGTCTATATTTCGAGCTACCCCTACTTAGAAGGCTTGTTGCTGTCGGAGATGATGACGCCTGCGGAATACTCCCAGTCGAAGCCCTTGGTCCAAGCTTGTATCGACTCGAAAGCGAGTATTTTCGATCAAGAGCTCGAATTTGCCTATGAAGATACTGGCGCGACTTTTTGGTTGAGCAATTCGGTTATACCGATTCTCGATCAGCGCGGCGAAGTCGAGTATATCGTGATCGTCGCGCGCGATATCACCGAGCAGAAACAGCAAGCGAGCGAACAGACTGCCCAGTATCAACAGTTGATCGATCAGCAGGAGGAGATGTTAGAGGCGCTCTCTACACCTTTGCTTGCGATCAGCGATACTGTGTTAGTGATGCCGCTGATCGGCACGCTCGATGAGGTGCGTGTCGAGCGTATGCTCGCGACCTTGCTGGCAGGCGTCGCCCAACAGAAACCCCACTACCTTGTGATTGATATAACGGGTGTTGACTTGATCGATGACGATGTAGCCCGCGCCTTGTGGAGAGCCGCCCAAGCGGTGCGTCTGCTTGGTGTAGAGCTGCTTGTAAGCGGGGTGCGGCCAGAGGTTGCCCAAAGCTTGGTGAGCATGCAGCTCGATTTGGCGCGTTTGTCAACCTTTGCCACGTTGCAAGCTGCGATCGCTGCTACCCAGCGACTTGCACATGCTCGCTAGCAGGCGGATAGGCTTCTAGCGAGCATGTGGTCCTTACCGCGTCCGCCTACGGCTATCAACATCCTTTCCAAACATTCGGCTGGTTTTTGCGCCCTCGTTGCGCTCTCCTTACCCTACCTCTTAGCCAACCAAGTCCGTCTAGCTCTTCGCCAGCAGATGCTGCAGGGCCTGCTGGCTGGTAAGCCAACCCGTCTGAGGAAAGAGCCGTGCGATCTGGGGCGCGAACAGCGGCGAAGCTCCCAAAACCTCGCTGGCAGGGCCATCGGCGGTGATGCCATCGCTGCCGAGCAGCACAATGCGATCAGCAATGCTAGCGGCGAACTCGACATCGTGGGTCACGATCAAGAGCGTTTTACCTTCGCTGCGCCAAGTATGCAGCAGCTCTGCGAGGCGCTCTTTGGCAACGTAATCCAAGCCACGAGTCGGTTCGTCGAGCAGAAAGGCCTGTGGCTCGCTTACGCTGATAGCGGCGAGTGCAACGCGCTGGCGTTCGCCCACGCTCAGATCGCGCGGGTAAGCCTCGGCCAGCTCTACAAGCCCGAGCTTGTGCAATAGCACATCGGCCCGCTCTAGGGCGGCTGGCCCGGTGATCTTGTGGTTGGCCAAGCTGATCAGCAGCTCATCGCGCACCGTATCGCTAAACAGCAGCGCGTTAGGGTCTTGCGGCAAATAGCCAACCTGTTGGCAGATCTCGGCCACGCTCTTGCCCCGCGTCGAGCGCCCCATAATCTCGACTGCACCTTTGCGAATGGGCTGCAAGCCGACGATCGTGCGCAGCAGCGTGCTCTTTCCAACCCCATTCCGCCCCAAAAGAACCGTTATCTCCCCGGCCCAAAGCTCTAAATCGAGATCTTCAAACACTGTGTGTTGCCCATAGCCGCTGTTGAGCTTGTGTAACTTGATAACGGGGACATCGCTGTGCTTGAGCGGCTGAGGCGGCTGAAGCTGGCTCAGTTGGCGCGCCAGCGGGCGGCTGTGACGCAGGCCTTCTTTGATGCTGAGCGGTAGTGGCTGCCAGGCAAGCGCTTTGCCGAGCGCGATCAGTGGCGGCACCAGCTCGATCTGCTGAAGCAGCTCGCGCGGCTCCCCCTCAATGACGCTGCGCTTGCCCGTGATTGGATCGACCTGCACCGCGATCAGATGGTCGATAAAGGGCAAGACGCGTTCGATGCGGTGCTCGGCCAGCACGATTGTGATGCCCAGATCGGCGTTTAGGCGCACCAAGGCTTGCAACACATCGTCGGCCGATTGTGGGTCGAGCTGCGAGGTCGGCTCGTCGAGCACAAGGATATTGGGGCGCAGAGCCAGAGCAGCGGCGATCGCGACGCGCTGTTGTTGACCGCCCGAGAGGGTATGCAGCTCGCGTTCGCGCAGCTCGCCTAGATCGAGTAGCCCCAAAACCTCCTCGACGCGAATGCGCATCTCTTGTTGGGGGATCGCGGCGTGCTCGAGCGCAAAGGCGATCTCGTCTTCGACCTGATTGACGACGAATTGTGCTTCGGGATCTTGAAAAACGAAGCCGACATGGCGGCTCATCACTTGGGGCGATTCGCGCACGGGGTCGAGACCGTCGACGCGAATATTGCCGCTCAGTCGGCCGCCGCTAAAGTGAGGAACTAAGCCGTTGATACAGCGCAGCAGGGTCGATTTGCCGCTTCCCGAAGCGCCTACAACCAGACAAAAGCTACCCTCTGGGATCTCGAGGTTGACCTGTTCGAGCAGCGGCTTTTGCGCTTGGGGATAGGAGAAACTTACTTGTTCAAAACTGATCATGATCCGATTTCTTTAGGATTGTTGAGCAACGAGACAACAATCGGCGTCAGTAAACACAAAAAGCAGAGCCCGAGCCAGGTTTGAAATTCGGGCAAGCTCAGCTCTGGATAGGGATAGTAGTAGAGCGAGCGGCGATCGAGCAGATCGAGCGGGGCCAAGAGCAGACCAGCGAACAGCAGGCTGGCGAGTAGCACAATGCTGTCGTTGAGGTGCCAGCGCCGCGTGCGGTAGTGGCTGCGCGGGCTGCGTTTGCCGATGCGCCAGAGTGTAAGGCCGATCAGCAGCGCGCCGATCAACATCGCTCCGATCCCGACGCCGCCTAAGCCCCAGACCAAGCGCACAAACCAACCCGCTAGCAGAAGCAGCATACCGCAGACCAGCGCGATCTGGTCGCCGATGATCTGCTTGGGGCGGTCGTTGCTGGCAAAACCGCGCGCGACCATGGCTTCGGCCAGCTGAAAGGCGCGCTCGAGCCCGCCGATCAAGAGCGGCATCCAGAGCGGCAGCCAGTCGCGCCAACCCTGCAGGCGATGGCCACGAATGGCTTGGGCATCGCGGATCTTGCCGATCTGCTGGATGGTGGTTGGCACAAAGCCAAGCGCGATTGTGACGACGACTGCGATCGGGTAGAAAGCGGGCGGCAAGAGCCCGACCAGTTCTTGACTTGTGATCACCTGCATGATCACTTGGAAAGCCAGTAGAAAGCCGATCAAGACGCAGCCGTTCAGTAGGCCATAGAGCGCGGCCTCGAGCGTGATAACGCCGCCGACTACAGGGATCCATTCCGGCAGCCTGAAAAGCACGCTGTTGCCATAGTGCACTGTGAGGGCGTTGAAACAACAGCTTGTCACCAGCAGTAACACAAACAGGGCCGTTGGGAGCTTGTAACGTGTTTGGCTTTTTGGGCTGAGATTGCCGACGATGGCGATACAGAGCAGCACAATCAGTAGATAGAGTGGGTTGCGGGTGACTGAGAGCGCGACTAAGGTCGACAGCAGCCAAGCCACCCAGGCCAGCGGATGCAACTTCATACTAACGGCTCGTAGTGGAAATGAAAGCGGGCTTGAAAACGACGTAGGGCGCGCAGCGTGGGCAGGCCGACCACCGCGATCAAGAGGGCGTTGCCGCAGGCGGCCGCGATATCCCAGAGCAGCGATGTCGCCAGATAAAAGGCCAGATAGCGCTGGATGCCCGCCCACAAGCTGATGCCATACTGCCAGTATTGATCGGCTGGTCCGCTCACAAAGGGCCAGAACCAGAGATTCATAATGATTCCATACAACATTCCCCACAGAAAGCCGAACAGCATCAGCAGCCACAGCTCGGCCTGCTTGCCTTCTGCGCGCAGAAGGCGCACCAGCGGGCGACAGAGCGGCGCGCTCATACCGGCCCAACCGGCGCTAAACATCTGGTAGGGCAGCCATGGGCCGACCCCGCCCGTAATCAGGGCCGAGACGAACAGTGTGAGCGTACCCATCATAAAGCCGAAGCGCCCGCCGTAGATGTAGCCCACCAGAATGATCAAACAGAAGATCGGGCTGAAGCCGCCCGGCCCGGGCACGGCGACTTCGATAAAGCGCAGCAGCGAGTTGATCGCGACCAAGACACCGAGCAGAGCGACGCTTTTTGCACTGAGTTGCTGGCCTTGGATCTCGACGAGGAGCGCTATAAAACATAATACCACGACAATCGAGAGCACCAAGGGAGCGTCGTTGCTGTGGGCGCTGTTCATAGTGGCTGCGGGCAGAACGGGCAGAAAAAAGGGATAGAGAAAGGCCACCACGCCGATCAGGCTGGCGAGCAGATAGATCGCAATGCTAAGAGACGATTGAACGAGACGAGTCATGTGCTCCCTTGTCGAATAAAAAGCCAAAAACCGATCAGACCGACCAGAATGGCTACGAAACCGAGATAAGGCCCGAGCGAGGCCTCTGTTTCAGCTTGGGCCTGAATAGTCCTTGGCGCAGTCGAGCTCACTGGCGACGTCGCTTGGACGCTCAGCTGCTGCGTGGCGGTAGCGCTTGCGCTCGCCGTAGCTGTGGCAAGCTCGCGAGCGGCCGTCGGGCTGGCTTGGGCTGTCGGGCTAGCGCTTGGGCTTGGAAGCGGTGTCGCAGTCGCGCTCGCCGTAGGGCTCGGGCTGGCAGTGCTGCTCGGCATTGCCTCGGGCGTTGCTTTTGGTTCTGCGCTTGCTTCGGCTAGCGCGCTCGCTTGGATGGCTTCTGGCTGCTGAACTTTGACTATATGAATCAAATGTGGTAAATAGATATAAAACCGACTTATTTCACGTATAGCAACCTGCTGTGCTGTCGGGCTAGGCGATGAGGTTGGCGTAGCCTGCTGCACGTCAGGCAAGCTGGTTTGGCTTGGGCTAGGCTGGTTAGTAGGGCTGGGCGGCGGCGTAAAGCTCGGCAGGGCCGTAAAGGTCGGCAAGGGCGTGTTGCTGGGCAGGGCCGTGTAGGTCGGCGTAGGCGTATTGGTCGCCGAGGCGGTTAGCGTGGCGCTGGGCGTAGCGCTGGCGGTGCTGCTCGGCGTGGCGGCTTCGAGCATACAGATATCGTCGAAGCTGTAGAGCGGCGGCTGGGCGCCCTGATTGACGGTGCCATAGCCCCAGACCCAGCCTTCGACATCGCCGGGTTGCACTTGGGTGTTGCCCGCTCCCAAACCGGAAGTTCGCCACACACCTCCTTCGAGCCGACTGTAAGCCCAATAGCGACAGTCGCTGCCGGGCGCGAGGCTGCACTCACAGAAGCAGTGCTCTTGAGGGAAGTTGCAGCCATCGGGGCCGACTTTGCAGATCGCCGGCCCCAACGCGCTGACTTCGGCGATCACATCGAAGCCAGCCGCCCGTAACACCTCTTCTCCGGTCGTCTTACCGTCGCGATTGCTATCTGCGCTTTGCAGGTTGACGCAGGCGGTTTGCATGCTGCCATCGCCGAACTGAACCACCACGCCCGCCCGTTGATCTTGGCTGGTCGCTAAGCGGACGCCGCTGCCGATCAGTATAGCAGCCAGCACAAGCAGGCCAGCCAGACAGAGGCTGGCCCAAGGTCGCTGTCTTGCGAGATCGAGAATGGCTCGGAGCTTGTGCTGCATGCCTTCACCCCGCCTAGTTCTGAGCTGGATTAACGATAAACGGCAACAGAACGCGGTGTGAAGCGTTTTGGATCTTGTTGGGGAAGGCTTTGCCTGCTAGCCCGCCCAAGGCCTGATAGGTCGCGAACGGATCGTTGGCGCCGCTGAAGCCCGCGAAGCCGCCCTCTTCGCTCTGCAGGGCGAGCAGCGCGTCGATCGGCGTGCGCAGAGTGAGCGCGCTATGCAGGTCGCTGATGCTGGGCGTTTTGTCTGCCACTTTGCTCCAAGCGAGGCTGTCGGGAGCGTAGCCATAGGCCGCCAAGGCTTGGATGGCCAGCGCAGTCGAGCTGGCGCTGGTACTGCCGTCGTAGCCAGGGAAGCCGCCGTCGGGCAGCTGTTGGCTGCGCAGGTAGGCAAAGGCTTTTTGCACTGCGGCGTGGCTTTCAGAGACTTTCGCTGCTGCCAGCGCTTGCAGCGCCAGGGCTGTGCTGTCGACATCGCTGAACTGATCGTTGGGGCTGAAGCCCCAGCCGCCGTCGCTCGAAGCCAGCGCGATCAAAGCCTCGGCGCTGGTGCTGGGTAGCTCTTCGCCAGCGGCGACCAGACCGAGCATGGCATAGATTTGATCGTAGTTGCTGCTTCCAAAGCGCCCGCTGAGCGGATCGAGGCTGGCAGTGGTGCTGATCACAAGGTTCATACCTGCGAAGTCGCGCGGGTTGGCATCGGCGGCCACAAGCCCCAAGAGCAGCTTGCCCGCCGCGGCTGGGCCGCTAGCCGCGTAGGCAGGCCCCTCTTGCGCGAGATAGTCCAGCAGACTCTCGCCCGAGCTGTGGGTCAGCTCGCTCGGGTCGCGATCGGCTGCCTGCCAACTCAGCAGCGCATCGAGGCTTGTGCCGACCCCAAAACCGTTTAGGCTGCCATCGGCCTGTTGTTGACCTTTGATCCAGTCGAGCGCCTTGCGGGTGGCGACCGCTCGGCTCTTGATAGGGAAGGCTTTGCCGCTCAAAGCGGGAATGACCTGTTGGGTAGCGAAGACGTTTGAGCTTGTGTCGTCCGCCATCCACTTAAAGCCGCCGTCGGGCAGCTGAAGCGAGAGCAGGTAGCTGATCGGGTTGCTGGCCGTGATCGACTTCGTCACGTTGAGCGGATCGACCTCTGCGGCCAGAAGCCCTTGGATTGCGAAGGCGGTTGAGTTGGCGTTGCTCGCGCCCGGGTTCTCGCTGGGCGTCAGTTTATCGACCGGGAAGCCGCCGTCGTCGTTTTGGAGCGAGCGCAGGAACTGCACGCCGCTGATCACCTCGGTGGAGCTGATCGGCATGCCGCCAGCGATCAGCGCCTGTAGCATCAGACCGGTGTTGTCGACTTCGCTGTTGAAGCCGACCGAGTAGCCCCAGCCGCCATCGGGGTTGATGCGCTTGGCGAGGGTTTGAACTGCCAAGGGCGGCACGCTCTCGCCGGCGGCGCGCAGGCCCAGAATGGCGAAGGCTTGATCCCAGTTGGTCGAGCCGTAGGCTCCGCTATTGGGATCGTAGGTTTGGGTGATGCTGATGACCAAATTGTGCTTGAGGTAGTTTTTGGGATCGAGATCGTTGGCAGCCAAAGCGAGCGCCAGTTTGCCGCGCGCCGCCGCTGTGGTAGCCATAGCAAAGGGCGCTTGGCCTGCGATATAGTCGAGCAGACTTCTGTTTTGGCTTGAAAGCCAGGTCGCGCCGCTTTGATTGAGGGCGCTGGCGGCTAGCAAGCTATCGAGCGAGGCGCCGAGGTTGAAGTAACCACCATCCGCTTGCTGTTGGCCTTTGAGATAGTTCGCGCCATCGAAGGCCGCTTGGAGCGGATCGCCTTGACCGACTTGGGTCGGGCTCTGATCGCCCCAGCTCCAGCCTTGAATACTGCCTTGGCTGACTTGGCTCTGGGCCGCGCCCTGCTCGGCATACTGCCACTGCTGGCCGTTCCAAGTGTAGTAGCCCCAGTACTTCAGCGGCTGAGTGAGATCTTTGGCTTGGCAGAAGCAGTCGCTGCTCGGGCAACCGGTGCGATCGACCTTACAGACGGCTCCCGCCTGCGCTTCCACTGAGAAACCGGTTCGCCGCAGCGCTTCGAGGCCCGAGATCGAGCTTTCGCTGAAGCTGATGCGCTTATTGACAACTCGTCCATCGTCGAAGCGGATGATGATTGTGGCGCTGTTTTGGCCTTGAGCTGCGCTGTTCGCGCTTGAAAAGATCAGAATCGCGGCGCAGAAGAGTCCGAACAGGGCGCGCCAGATCTGGCTATGCATACGTTTCATAACGCTGATTTCTCAAAATAAAAAACCCGACACACTGGTCGGGGCTCGGCTTCGTATTTAGTGATCCAACGGTTGAACAATCCAACAACGCTTGAACACGTCTATACTGCCATTTCCGCCCCCTTTCGCTCGAAGGTGGTAACGCGGGCCTAACGAGGAGGGCGACCTGACTTAGGATGAGCGCAAAGGCTCAGCCATCACAGTTGCGGGACAGTGTCGGCTTCGCACCGACTTCGCCTCGCAGGAATAGAGACCTATTCCACACGTTAGGACAATATTCACTTGGTGGTCAGACTATACGAGAGAACGGCTCGATTGTCAAACCGTTTTGCGTGTTCGCGCTATGTTCACTTGAACGAGTAGGCTGATTCTGACTCAATGATCTGATAAAAGCTGTACAATAAGAGCCTGCAAACTGTGGCTGCTAGATGCTATTCAACAGTTTGACTTATGCACAATGCTGTCTGGCTAGAAGCTATGGAAGCCTCCAGCCTTTTTGGTTTGCTTGTAAAACGTCGGTTTTTCTGTGCATGGTTTGCGTCATTAGCGAAATCTGCTGAATGGGAGCAGATTTCTGATTTATTCAAGCGTAGCTAGCAATAACAGGCCCGCTTGGCTATGCTTCAGTTTTGTAGTCGATTTGGAGTAATAACGATATGGCTGAACCAATTCTGAGCCGAGTTGTACGGCGTGTGCAGCAGGCAGAGGCGGAATGGAGCGGCGGGATCATGCATGGGATCTACGCCTTCCCTCCTTATGCGCTGATTGAACCGTCTGCTGCTGAGCTGTGGGTTGGCACCGCAGATATTCAGCGCGATGCGCCCTATAGCAATTTTGCGGGTCAGAAACGAATCCATATGCCGATCAGCGGCACGGGCATTCACCTGCAGTTTGAGCAACCGCGCGCCAGCCAAACCTTATCGGCTTTTCAGCAGATCACCTTTGATGGTGGCCGCCCGCTCTATGTCAGTTTGCTCGATGGCCCAGTGCGCGCCTTTAACTTGATTTCGCAGAACCATGTGACGAGCTCGTTGATCGCTTTGGAGCTTGATGAAGAGAGCTACGCTTGGGATCGTTTGGGCTACGAGGCCATGCCCAGATCGCTCAATCGGGTTCAAGTGCTGTTCGTTTGTCAAGGTCAGCTCCAGTTACAGGCGGCGGGCAAGGCTGATCTGCTGTTGCGCGAAGGCGATGCGTTTGTGCTGGAATATCAGCCACAGTGCTCGGGCTTGCACCTGCCTTGGCGGCTCTCGGCCTATGAAGATCGGGTTCAGATCGTGTTGGCAAGCCTCGCTTGGTAAACGTCTTGTGGTTGTGGGGAGATGTGGCGACACGTCTCCCCAAACGTTTTAGAGCAGAGATGACTCTGGGCGCAGGGCGATAGCGCCCTCTTTGTTGGAACAGCTGTTGATAGCCGAAGGCGGACGCGCCAGAAGCCGAATGGGGGCTAGACGCCTCTCCGCCAAAGCTGTTTGAAAATGCTTAGCTGTGCGCTAGACAAAGTGGGAGAAGACTTGGTTGCCCAGCATGCGCCCGCGCGGCGTGAGGCGAATCGCGAGCTCGTCGCGTTCGAGCAGGCCCAGATCGATCAGATTGCTGATCGTCTCGCCATAGACTTCGTCGATCTCTTGGCCGCAGCGTTGGCGAAAGTGCTCGAGACCGAGCCCAGTGTTGAGCCGCAGGCCCATAAAGACCGTCTCGCTGCAGAGATCATCGTGGTCGAGCGGCGTGGTTTCGGCGATCGGGCGCTCGTGTTTGCGCACCGTGGCGATGTAGTCATCGATGCGCAAGACGTCGGCGTAGCGCTGCGGGAAGATGTGGCCGTGCGCGCCTGCTCCGGCCGCGCCATAGTCGGCGTTGAGCCAATAGGCCAAGTTGTGGTGGCAGGCGTAGGTCGGCACGGCGTAGGGCGCTCGATCGAGCGGCTCCGCCGTGGTCTTGGCCCAGTTCGAGATCTCGTACTGCGCGTAACCGGCCGCCGCGAAGCGCTCCATAGCCAGCTCGTACATCTCGCCGGTCTGGTCGTCGTCGGGCACGCTCAGGCGATTGCTGGTGACTTGGGCGTAGAGCGGGGTGCTCTCTTCCAAAATCAGCGAGTAGAGCGAGAAGTGCTCGCAGCCCCACTGGGTGATCTGGTCGAGCGTCCAGCGCCACTGTTCGAGCGTTTGGTTAGGCAGGCCGAAGATAAAGTCGAGATTGATATTGTCGAAGCCGGCCCTTCTGGCCTCTTGGTAGCTTTCGAAAGCCTCTTGGGCGGTGTGGATGCGCCCGAGCATGCGCAGGGTCGGGTCGTGCAGGCTCTGGACGCCCATGCTGATGCGGTTGAAGCCGATCGACCGCAGGCCGCTGAGGTAGTCGCGCCCCAAGACGGTGCCCGGGTTGGCTTCGAGCGAGACTTCGGCGATTTCGAGCGGGATCAGGCGATCGATAGCTTGTAAGATCTGCTCCATCTGCTTGAGCGGGATCATGCTCGGGGTGCCGCCGCCGAAGAAGACGCTTGGTTTGAGCTGCGAGCGCAGCAGCGGCCCACGGGCGGGCAGACCAGCGCCCGCGAAGCTGTCGCGCCAACGTCCGGCGTAGTCGCGTTCGAGCATGGCGAGCTCGTGACAAAGCGCCTCGCAATAGGCCTCGATGCGATCTTCCATGTTGACGTAAGTGTTGAAGTCGCAGTAGGAGCAGCGGCGATGGCAAAAAGGAATATGGATATAGAGATGTCGAATCGGTTCGGAATGCGGAATAACGCTCTTCACAAAGAATACTGCCTATCGTTTTGCTAGCGACAGAACGCTAGGGATCTGCCGCGCCCTTGAATGAAACTGCTTGTATTGTAGCACGCGGCCGATCTGCTTGCTTGGCAGGAGCTAGCCACGACTTGTGAGATTCTGTGTATAATCTCAATGCTAAGAACAAGCTAGCCTCACATTGCGAATTACTCTTTTTTTCTTTTTAGATATTGAAGGTAGCTGTGACAACATTTATTCCTGCTGATTATGCTGATACGGTTGAGCCTATGCAAGCCGCCCATCAGGCGATTTTGGCGGCTCTCGACCGCTATGGGATCGCCTTCGAGGCCTATCCGCAAGACCTGCCCCAGGGCAACCCGCGCGGTAAAGCGGCGGCTCGCGCTCACCCGATGCAAGGTGCTCTCAAGTATCATGGAATGACCGATTGGGACTGGCGAATCGCCTATCTGCCGAGCATTTCGGTCTCCAACGATGCTGGCTATACCTTGACCTCGGTCGCCTTCGACCCCGATCTGAACCAAGATCAGGTCACGATCGGCGGCAAGCAAGCCACAGGGCGCGATCTCGAGCGCGTTGTTCAGAGCTTGAACGTCGTGCGGCGCATCGCTCGCATCGAGAGCCGTGCGCGCGTCGTTTCGCACAACCGAGTGCGCGCCGAGACCACGGGCAAAGGCTTGGGCACAAGCGCTTCAGCTTCGGCGGCCTTGGCCTTGGCGGCGGTGGCTGCCGCCTTCGGCCCCGAGATCGCGGCCAACAAGCGTTTTGTGAGCAGCTTGTCGCGTCTGCTGGCTGGCTCGGGCTGCCGTAGCGCAACCGGCGGCCTCTCACTCTGGCTTTCCTACCCGGGCATCGCGCACGAGGACAGCTTCGCCGTGCGGCTCGACAAACCCGGCCAGTTCGATGAACTGAGCTTGATCACGGTGCCGATCAGTTCGCGCATTCAGCTCAAGACCGAGGAAGCCCACCGCGATGCCCCTGAAAGCTCGCTCTTCCGCAGTTGGATGCTGAGCCGCGGCAACGAGGTGATCGAGCTGATCGACGCGATCCAGCAGGGCGATTGGCAGGCGGTCGGACGCTGGTCGGAACTCGATAGCATTCGTCTGCACGGCGTCACCATGTCGGGCAGCATGGAAAACAAGATCTTCGGCTGGGAGCCGGAAAATATCACCCTGTTCCGCATGTGCAACGAGTTGCGCAGTGCAAACATCCCCGTCTACTGCTCGACCGACACCGGCCCGACCTGTGTCTTCTTGACCCATCGTTCGCACAGCGCCGCCGTGATCGACGCCATCAAGCAGCAGAATCTCGGCCTCGACATCATCGAAGGGCGCATCGCAGGCCCGGCCCACTTGGTCGATCTCGATGAAGCTGCGCGGGAGCTTGGCACGGCCTAAGCGTTTGGAGAAGAGAGATTGTCGAAGCTTTTGCGGAGATCATCGCTTGGGTGATGGCCGCAAAAGCTTTCTTTTGGGATACTGGTGTGCTCAATCAACAAGAAGAGATGCGTCCGGCATGGCGACGAAGCCTGTCGTGGGCGCGTGTATGGCCGATCGTCGTGCTGGGCTTGCTCGCTTGGCTGCTGGCTACGGCCCTGCTTTACCTGCGGCCTCCGGCCAGCTGTTCGGTCGGCGAAAAAGACGATATCGCCTGTGTGTTCGGCTTTCAGGCTCGCGAATCGCATAACGGGGTGAGCTTTCGTTGGAGCGACGGCGATTCGCTTTTGATGCTGCCGAGCAACGGCTATGGCTCGCTGCGGGCGATCTCCTTGCGCCTGATGGCGGGGCATCCGCCCGATGGCCCTATGCCCCAAGCCCTGCTGCAGGTCGGTTCGAGCTTGATCCCCTTCGAAGCGCCCGTTCAACCCCGCCGCTACTGGATCTTAGCTCCGTCCGGCTACCCCTTCGGCGACTACGTCTATCTGCGGCTGCTGAGCGAAACCATGGAGACCGCCAACGGGCGCGCCTTGGGCCTTGTGGTCTACCACGCTCAGGTGCAGTCCTTGGGCAGCTGGCATGTGGCTGGCCTGAACCAGACGCTGGCGCTCTGGGCGCTGGCTCTAAGCGCCATGCTCTGCGCCTGGCCTTTGCGCGGCGAGCGAATCGGCCGCGCGGCGCTGCCCGCCTTAGCCGCGGGTCTGGCGGCTATGCTGCTGTTCGCCCTGCTGGCTTGGTGGCAGCCGATCCGCGTTCAGCCCATCCTCTGGGCGGCGGCCTTGCTGCTGGGCAGCTCTGTGCTCGGCATGCGCGTCCTTATGCGGCGCGCACGCTCGGAGGCGGAGCTGGCCGCTCAAGAGCAGAACCATTGGCCTTTGCTCGGGGCCTTGGTCGCGGTCTGTCTGCTGAACGGCCTCTTCGACTGGCTGATTATGGACGGCATCCTCAAGCGGCGCGAGATCCCTTGGGCCTTGCTCGGCCAAAGTCTGGTGAGCCTGCCCGCTCTCTACTGGTTCGGGCGCAAGGCGGCTCAGCAGCGCTTTCAGCTCTCGTTTGTGCTGTTCAGCGCGCTGTTTATGCGCCTCTTGGCCTTTGCGGTGCGAATCCTCACGGCGCGTGTGCCCAACGACCCCGATACCGAGCTGTTTTACAACTACGGACGGGCCACCATCGAGATCGGCGTGCCGCAGGTTGAGTACCCATCGGGCGCGCTGGTGGTCTGGGCCGCCTTGGCATTACCCGGCAGCCGCGAGCTCTTTCTCTTCTTGGTGCCGCTGCTCAACCTCTTCTGCGATCTGCTGATTGTGTGGGCGATCTGGCAGCTGGGCGATCTGGCAGCCAAACGCTACGCCGCGCCCGAAAGCGCCAAAACCGCCGCCTTCTTGGCCTTGGCCTACGCGGTCTCGCCCTTTCTGCTGCCCTTCTGGCATGCCAAATTCGACCCCTTGCCCGCCGCCGCGATCGCGCTCGCTTTGTGGGCCTACGCCACCCAGCGCCCCTTCTGGAGCGGCTTGGCCTTCGGCGTGGGTGGCACCTTCAAGTGGGTGCCTTGGCTTTCGCTGCCCTTCGCAGGCTGGGAGTGGCTGCGCGGGCTGAAGTGGCGGCTAATCGGGCGCTATCTGCTCGGTTTCGGGCTGGGTGCGGGCATCTTCTCGCTGCCCTTCGCGTTGGCCGACTGGAACATGTTCCTCTCGCCCTACCGCTTACAGGGCGGACGCCAGTTTATCGGCGAGAGCATCTGGTACCCGATCGCGCTGATCTTCGAGCCGGAACTGCTGCAGCTCAACCGCGCGCCCTACGCTGGCATGCCGTCGCGCTACCTCTCGAACGGCCTGATGGTGGGCGTTCAGCTGGCGGCCTTGCTAGCCTTAGGCCTGATCCAGATGCTGCGCCCGTCGAGCTGGCGGCGCACCTTGATCTTGAGCGCGCTGGCTCCGGCCCTCTTTCTGCTGCTGAACCGCATCTATAGCCCGCAATACATTTTGATCATTGTGGTCTGCTGGTATGCGGCCGCCGCCGTGAGCTTGTCGCTGCGCCAAGCCTTGGGGCTAGCGCTCGCGGTCACGTTGATGGAGGTCGCCAACTTCTTGGTTTGGCCCTACACCCAAGAGTATTGGCTCTGGCCCTCGATCGTTCACTTCCTGATCGGCGTCGCGATAATGCTCTGGATGGCGCTGCTAGCCTGGCGCGAGCGCGAGCTAGGACAATCTGAGCTGTGCTAGCAGGACAAAATGGCTCTGTTGAAGCCTAATGAATTGTCACTTCTCAGAGCACCAATGGCTTGGTATGCTGGGGCTACATTCGCACAGTACAAGGAGCGACCAGCATGCAAGCCTTTGAAGTGTCCGATCTGTACCGCCAGCAACAGGCTGGCGAGAAAGAGTTTTTCGAGTTTCTGCGTGTTCCAGCCCTGAGCGTCGGGCTGTATGTTTTGCCGGCGGGCGGCGTCGATCGCCAGCTGCCCCACAGCGAAGACGAGGTCTACTACATCGTCAGCGGGCGCGGCATGATTATGGTCGATGGCGAGCACCGCCCCGTTCAGGCCGGCTCGATCGTGTTTGTGGCCGCGCATGTCGAGCACCGTTTCCACTCGATCGAGGAGGAGCTTCAGATCATCGTTTTCTTCGCTCCAGCCGAATACAGTTTGGCCCAGAAGGCCTAAAGCTGGATTCGCTCTGGCGGCGAGGCTTGTACCATCCATTCGGCTTCTAGCGCGTCCGCCTTCGGCTATCAACGACCTTTCCATACAGTCGGGGGCTAAGCGAGCGCGATCAGCGCCCCACGCTGCTTCAGCTTCGTCGTTGCGGCGCGAGCTAAGCGCTTGAATGGGAGGGCGGGATGTTTAGTAGCCGAAGGCGGACGCGGTGAGGACCGCATGGGGGCTAACAGCCTCTCCGCCAACATAAAGCGTTGCATTCGCATACAAAACGGCCCCACACTTCGAGCGAGTGTGAGGCCGTTCGTTTTGAACGAATTACAAGCCCCGCTTGGGATAGCGGCTCTCGAGCGGCTGAACTAGCTCGAGGTCGTTGCCATCGGGATCTTTGAAGAAGGCCAGCTTGACTTCGGGCTGATCATCGGGGAAGCCCTTGGGTGGGATGTGGAACTTGATGCCCAGAGCGGTCAACTCGGCGTAGGTCGCCTCGATATCTTCAACCTCGAAGGCGAAGTGCGCCCAGGGGCCGACTTCGCTCGGGTTCGAATCGCGCTTGATCAACTCGATCGTGGTCGGACCGACCTCAATGAAAACGATATTGCCTCCGGCGAATGCGCCCACAATCGGCAGACCGAGAGTTTCGGTGTAGAAAGCCTTCATGGCTTCGAAATTCGCTGTGGTCAACGCGACGTGGTGGGTACCAGTGATACGCATAGTGATTCTCCTCAAACAACTCAACGGCGAGCTTGCGCGCCATCATACCACGTTTTGCTGGGTTTGGTTAAAGCCGTCGCCCTGCTGAATCAGCTCGATGCGGTTGCCGAATGGATCGCTAAGAAAAGCTCGTCGCACCCCCGCCACGCTGCTGTCGAGCGTGATCTGTTGGCCGGCCGCCTCCAGCTTGGCCAGATAGCTGCTGAGATCGTCGACCAGAAAGGCCGGGTGGGCCTTGCGGGCGGGCGCGAAAGGCTCTTCGACCCCCAAGTGGATCTGGGCGTGTCGGCTTTGGAACCAGCAGCCGCCCCGTTGGGCCAGCGCTGCAGGCTTGGGGATCTCGCGCATGCCGAGCAGATCGCCGTAAAAGGCGCGTGCCTCGGCCTCGCGCCCTTTGGGCATGGCAAGCTGAACGTGATCGAGCGCGCTGATCGCGCCTTGGGCGGCCTGCTGCAGATAGACCTTGAGGTCCTCTTGGGTGACGAGCGAGAGCGGCGCGGGCAGCTTGTCGAGATCGAACCAGCCGATCGCGCTGCACTTCTCGGGTTCGACGATGCGCGGCTCGCCGCTTTCGAGGCGGGCGATGTAGGTCGGCGAGACCCAGTGCTGCCCTTCGTCGGCGATGATGTGGTCGGCCACGTGCAGCAGGCGCTCGACCGCGATCTGCATGCCGTACTCTTCCATAATCTCGCGCACGATCGCCGCTTCGAGGCGTTCGCCATACTCGACCGAGCCGCCCGGGAATTCCCAACAGCCGCGCTCGTTTTTCGCTTTGGGGCCGCGTTGGGCTAAAAAGACCTGCCCTTGGGCGTTGAAGACCATCGCCCCAACCCCGACACCGATGTAGTCTTTACCAGCTCGCATACAGTTTGTGCCTACCTATTCTGCTGTATTACACAAGAAATACGCTTGATTGCTTGTTATTTGGCCTTCGGCAGAGCGGAACTCAAATTTTCCCCGGTTTTGTTTTCTTGCGTTCCAAGAGGACAAGTCTTTACACGAATTTGGTATTACGCAAGAAATACGCTTCCATACAAGAAATAGTCTTTGGTTCGCTGAAGCTCGGCCCGTAAGCCTAGCTCGCCTAAACGCGCCGTCAACTCCTCGGGGGTGTAGTAGATCTTGATGATCTTGAATTGCTGACCGTCGTTGAGTTTACGCACCTGAATCGGATCTTCGGGCGGCTGCAGCTCGTGGTTGACAGCGGTCGAGAGCGGAGTGCGCAGCGAATCGATCAATATAATCCGCCCATTCGGCTTGAGCATGCGCTTGGTGCGTTGCCAGAAGTCGGCGAAGCGCTCGTGCGGCACATGCGAGAGCCAGTAGCTAAAGAAGATGCAGTCGTACTGCTCGTCGCTCTGCCAGGTGAAGAGATCGGCCTGCAGATAGCGCACATCTTCTCGTTGCAGCCGCTGCTTGTTGAGTTCGATCACTTCGGGCGAGGCGTCGACCGCCGTCAGGCTGCTGGCGTACTGCACAAGCTGCTCGCTCCACCAGCCCGTGCCACAGGCCAACTCGAGTGTATCGCCCAGCGGCGCCTGTTGGGCCAGCCAGGCCCGCAGTTCGCCCACCTCGCTGAACCACGCGCGGTTGAGCTCCTCCCCGCGGTCGTAGCGCCCTAGGCGCAAAAACCACTGATCGTATTCGCTGGCTCGTGCCCGGTAGTAGTCGATCTGTTCTTGCAAAATTGTATCGATACTCATACATCACCGTCTGCTAATCGCTGTTCCGTAAGAGATAGCCCTATCCTAGCCGAAAGGCGCGCCGTTTGCATCTATCGTTCCATAGAAAAATTCTATCGATCCGGGCTTGTCATTAAAAAACGGCCTACCCTCTCATCAGGGTAGGCCGCGATAGGCTTTCAGATTTGCGCTTACCAGTTGCCCAGCGAGGGAGCTACTTCCTTATCGCTTTCGCCCTCGGGTGTAGCAACTTTGGTCGCCTCGTGCGCGATTTCGTCGAGATACCAAGTGGCTTCCATGGCGGCTTGGCAGCCACGGCCCGCCGAGGTGATCGCCTGGCGGTAGACGTGGTCGGTCACGTCGCCTGCCGCGAAGACGCCCGGGATATTGGTGCGGGTGCGCTCATCGGTGATGATGTAGCCGCTCTCATCCAACTCGAGCTGACCTTGGAACAGCCAGGTGTTCGGAATGTGGCCGATATATGGGAAGACGCCTTGGGCTTCCTTCTGATAGGTTTCGCCGGTCTTGAGGTTGCGAATGACCACGCCTGTGACGCTGTCTTCGCCCAGAATCTCCTCAACCGTCGAGTCCCAAATGAATTCGACTTTGGGGTTGTTGAAGGCGCGTTCCTGTAAGATCGGGTCGGCGCGCAGGCTATCGCGGCGGTGCACGATGTAGAGCTTATCGACGAAGCGGGTCAAGAAGAGACCTTCGTCGAGCGCGCTATTGCCGCCACCAACTACAACCACCTCGCGGTTGCGGAAGAAGGCGCCGTCACAGGTTGCACAGTACGATACACCACGGTTAGCCAGCTTCTCTTCGCCGGGTACGCCCAACTTGCGGGGCGAGGCGCCAGTCGCGATGATCAGCGTATCGGCGGTGATCGTCAGGCCTTCGTCGGTAGTAAGTGTAAAGGGCCGCCGCGACAGATCGGCTTTGGTGATCAGTCCATCGAGGAACTTGGTTCCAAAGCGAGCTGCTTGGCGATCCATCATATCGGCCAGATCGAAGCCGTTGACACCATCGGGGAAGCCTGGGAAGTTCTCGACATCGTTGGTTGTCGAAATCAGACCGCCCTGCTGTGGGCCGCGAACCAAAAGCGGCTCAAGGTTGGCGCGCGCAGCATAAATAGCCGCAGTTAATCCTGCCGGACCAGAACCAATAATAACAACTTTGCTATGCATTGTATCCTCAAATATATGAGTGGGTGAACTGCTACTTTTGCGCCGATGCCTCTTGTTCATACAAGAGGAGCTTCTCTATTACTATAGTAGCACTGGCTTAAGTATACCATAGGTCATTCAGCTCATGCTGTAATCTAGATTACCCTATAGGGGTATGGGGTATGTTTCGGCGATCGAAACGGCTCACATATGCGAAAAATAACCGCTAACTTTTTTGACTTCCGAGCACTCTAGCAGGAAATTTGTTATAGTGGTCTTGAAATACGATGTAGTATTGTATATTATCTTTTTTAAGATTTTGAAAAATTAGTTTGTAATCTGAGACAAGCTAAGCTTTGGGGTTCGTTGATGCCAAAAACGCAAGTTGAGCACAAGGCTGCTTTTGCGGCCAGCGAGTTTCACTATTTTCGTGTTCCTCGAGATCGCTGGCCGCTTTTGTTGGCACGTATTCGTCAGTTAGGAGCCACCACGATCGTTGCGCCCGTGGTTTGGGCTTGGCACGCTCCCAGCGCCGATCTGCTCGATCTAGATGGCTCTAGCCATCCCCAACGTGATCTGCGCGCTCTGCTTGAGCTATGCGCGCAACTCGATTTGAAGCTTATGCTCAATGTGGGGCCTAGATTTCATCTGGGCCTGCTCAACGACGGCCTCCCGCTCTGGTTGGCCAAGCGCTACCCCGAGGCCCGCGCTCTGCAGGCCGACGGCTCGATCGATCGCGATCCGCTGAGCGGCCTCGAACGACTTAGCCTGTTGCATCCGAGTTTCTTGGCTGCCTTAGAGCGCTGGTATGGAGCACTGAACCGACTTGTGAGCGATCAGCAAGCGCCCGATGGTCCACTGGTCGCGCTGCTGTATACACTCGACGGGCCTTTGCAAGAATGTGCCAGCCGATTTGTCGATTATAACGCGGCGGTTGTAAGCTATTGGCAAGAGTGGCTTCAGGCCACCTTTGAAAGCCTTGAACTCCTCAATGAGCGTTGGCAGAGTTCTTACCGTAGCTTTGGCAAGGTGCCGCTCTCGCATCAGTTCGCAGAGAGCGATCACTTCCCTCCCAAGCCGCAAAGCATCGACTATGCTCGTTTTTGGGCCGCTTGTGCCGATCGTTTCGTTCAGTATCTCGCTGCCATGCTAAGCGCTCCAGCTTGGCGGGTGCCTCTGTTAGCTGTCCATAGCGATCTTCCCGAACAGAGCGGACTCGCTCAAAGCGATTGTCTAGGCCTCAATCAGCTTCTGCTTCAGCAACAACGCCTTCTCGACAAACGTACTCCCCTCCAACTGCTGCCGATCCCCTTGCGCCAGAGCGAGCCATGGGCTTTGGCGCTTGCCTTTGAATCGGGCCAAGGTCTGCTATTTGAACACGCTGTGCAGAGCTTCGCAGAGCCTGCAGCCATCGCTTCGGGTGTGACCTGGGCCGAACAGGCCGCTTTGCAAGCTGACGGCAAGGTAACGAGCAGTTTTTGGTACCTGAAGGGCCTCTTGAGCCTGTTCGATGGCCTAGGAGAAGCGAGCAGGCCGCATGCCATAAATCCAGCCTTGCGGATCGGAATAAGCAGAAACCTGATGACTTTACATAATTTGAAAGCAGCTCGCAGCATTGCCGGAGAGTCTTCTGGTGGCCGATCCTTGGGCGAGTTGTTGCAGCGCTACGATCAGCGCTGTTCCCAACTTGCCTGTATGCTCACTCAGGTCGGCGTGCCCTTCGGCCTGATCGATCTCGACACAGCTTCGCTTGAGGAGCTTCAGGCCCAAGACTTTGTGCTTGTGCCGGAAAGCCCGCTCTTCTCGCAAGAACTTTTTGCTAAACTTGCTTTTTCTGAGCGGCTTTTTGTGCTAAGTGATCCGCACGATTCTGCTCAGCAACGCTTGCCGGCTCACAAGTATCTTGCTATGCCAAGCTCGCTTGAAGAGTGGAACCGTTTGCTCGAAGCGCAGATCGCTTGGCGACGAAACGCTTGGGCCGATCAGCCCGATATCGATCTGCAACTGCGTTACGCTCAGCCCGATGCTTCAAACGAGCCATTGGTCTTCCTCTGGGTCGCCAATCGCCGTTCACAAAACTACAGCGGTATGATCGCCTATCGCGCCTACGATGGCTCGATCGAGCATGTGTATGTGACGATCGGCCCGCAGCGTAGCGGTCTGCTTGTGCTGCAAAAGGGCGATCTAGTCGCGGTTTCAATGGATGGCGATTATAGCGAAGGGAGCTGGAGCGTGCGCGCCTTGCGCAGTAGTGTCGCTTGGAGCGGCGGCTCGGCGTTGATCGCGCCCTACAACCTTGATCACGAGCACTTAACGCTGCTGGTTTCCTCGTCTCACAGCGGCAAATTGAGCATTCGTCGTCCCGATGCTTGGCCTGAGCTAAGCGCTTATCGCCTGTTGCTCAACGGCGAGCTGATGCCGGTCGAACTGCAGATCAAACAGGAGTTGCTGACCCTCAACTATCTCGCTGAAGATCGCCAAGCTCACAGCGAGGCCTATCTGATCTGCCCCGCCAAGCAGGTGCTCAACGCGCGTTTGCGCCACAGCCTTAACGCCCAGCTTGTGGCACGGGCCTGCATGCTCGACCAGCAAGCCCAGCGCCTAGCCACTGCCCAGGGTAATCTGCGCCAAGAGCGTATGATGCTTCAGGCAGTGGCGGCCCAGTACGAAGCGCTCGCCAACGATCACTACACGCCCGAGAGCTATCAACAGGCTTGGCGCGTCAACCAAAAGATCTTGCAGCAAGCCATTGATGCGCTCAACCGCCAGTTGATTCAGGCTCGGGCCGCGCTCGGCATCTTTGGCGAAAGCGAAGCGCAGGCTCAACGAGCGACACTTTTGGAGCAGGTGCTCTTGCAGCTTTCTGCGCTTTAATACCAGCTCGCTGATTTCATAGCTTTAGCGGTGAGGTCCTAGCCTCAAGGAGGTCTTAACCGCGTCCGCCTACGGCTATTAACATCCTGCCCGCCACAAAGGGCTTGTTAGCTGCCTGCGCTGAGAGCGCGCCTTGAAAACCCAGCGCAGGCAATGAAACCCAGCGTTTAAACCTTGCAGGTCGCAATGCAAGCAGCGAAACGCTCGCCGCTTGCATGGCTGGAAGGCGGTTTTGTAGCCGTAGGCGGACGCGTTAGGGATCGCATGGGGGCTAGAGGCCTATACGCCAGCGTCCGATAACGAGCTGTTTTGCTGTTGAAGGCGATATTCGTCGGCGAGAATTGACATAATGATCATTGTCTCGTAGCGACCATCGCGTTTAACGCTCTCGCGCAGGCGCCCTTCCTCTACAAAACCTTCGCTTTTATAGAGCCGAAGTGCGGTTTGGTTGTAGTCGAAAACGTCGAGCCAGAGCCGATGTTTTCGCTCTTCTTCAAATACCAAGCGTTTGATCAGGCGCAGCGCTTGGCGGCCATAGCCACGGCCTTTTTCGCAGACCACAAGGCGGCGCAGCAAGATCGTATCGTGTTTGCTGCTGAAACCTGCTAACATGGTGAAGCCGACCGCTCGATTTTGGCTTGTAATCAGATAGTGGCGTTGATCGGGGTCGCTGAGCACTTCGCTGTGTTGTTGCTCGCTCCACTGGCCGACGTAACGCCGATTGTCGGGATGTTGCTCGGCCTGCATTACAAAGCTTAGATCCGATATTTGGGTCGGTCTGAGATAGACCTGGCTCATAAGAAACACCTTTCGAGCGCTAACGAGCGCGGAAATCTTGACAGTAGCGATTTGTGTGGGTAGTATAACGCCGTTAGCGAAGGATATAAGCAAAGAGAAGCGATGGTGGTTGTATGACGATACGATTGCGAACAACAGCAGCTATTCTTGCTGGTCGCACAGCGAGTCTGTTGAGTCGCGGGTTACGACTGGGCGGAGGGACGAACCTCCCCGGTCGCGTTGCGCGTCGGATCGCGCCAGATGTGTTGCAAGACTTGGCGGCAGCGTTGCCGAAGGGCGTTGTTTTGCTGAGTGGCACCAACGGAAAGACAACTACCACGCGCATGATCGCAACCATTTTAGAGCATAATCGCCTGAATGTATTGCACAATCGAGCCGGTGCAAACCTGATCACGGGCCTCACGGCGACGGCTTTGGCGGGCAGCTCTCCCTTCGGGCGGCCTGCTAGCCATATCGGCCTGTTCGAGACCGATGAGGCCGCTCTGCCCGCCGCGATCGCCGAGACCAAGCCGCGTTTAGTAGTGATTCACAATCTTTTTCGCGATCAGCTCGATCGTTATGGCGAGGTCGATACGCTGGCTGGCAAGTGGAAAGCCGCGCTCGCCACGCTGCCCGCCGAGAGCATGGTGCTGCTCGAAGCCGACGATCCGGCGGTGGCCGATCTTGGCAGCGGCTTAACGGCTCAAGTCTACTACTACGGCCTCGATGATGTTAGCCACGCTGTAGGAGCGGGCGGCCATATCGCCGATTCGCAGTTTTGTCGCCGCTGTGGCACCCGTTACGACTATGCGCAGCGCTTCTACGCCCATGTTGGCCACTATCACTGCCCCAACTGCGGTCACGAGCGCCCCAAACCCCATTTTTCGCTCCAAAAGCTGACCTTAGAGGGCACAAGCTCCAGCCGCCTCTACATCACCTATCCGGGCGGCGCGCTCGAAGTGCATTTGCCCATCCCAGGCCTTTACAACGCTATCAACGCCTTGGCGGCGACGGCGGCGACGATTTTGCTCGACATGCCCCCCGCGAGCGTGCGCGACGCCCTAGAGCGCTTTAGCGCGGCCTTCGGACGTATCGAGCGGGTGCAGGCTGGCCCAAATGGCGCGCCCATGCTGATCGCGCTGATCAAAAACCCGGTCGGCGCTAGTGAAACGGTGCGTATGCTGGTTGGCAACGAGCAAGAAGCGAGCAAGTCCTTCCAGCTCTGGATCGCGATCAACGATCTCGACGCCGATGGCACCGATGTGTCGTGGCTGTGGGACGCCGAGTTCGAGCGTTTGGGCGCTGTGCGCGGCGACGGTCAGCCGGTGGTCGAGCGGGTGACTGTGAGCGGAACGCGCGCCTATGATATGGCGGTGCGCTTGAAGTACGCCGGAATCGATCCTGAGCGCATCGTGGTCGAGCCGAACCTAGCCAGCGCGGTCGATCTGGCTCTGCAAGCGCTGCCGACAGGCGAGACGCTCTATATGCTGCCGACCTATACCGCCATGTTAGAGCTGCGCGCTGAGTTCGCTCAACGCGGTTGGGTGCGCCAATTCTGGCAAGATTAGTCAGCGATCGCGAGTTTTCGCGAAGTGAGAGGGTGTTGGCAAGAGCGCCAACACCCTCTTTTCTTTGAGCTTCGATAAAGAAGAAGCTCGTATCGGCAATCATTGTTTGACTATTTGAATGTAAATCTATATTCAGTCACTAAACAGACTACTCAGAATGAAGCTTGAAGACGATGGATGTGGGAACGGTGGGTGGGGCGCTGATAGGCGTGGGCGGACGTGCTAAGACTGAATGGGGGGAAGGGATGGTGGTAGCCGGAGGCGGACGCGCTAAGGAACGCATGGAAGCGAGCGACCTAGCCGCCTGAGTGCTGGATGAATCGAGCGGATTCGGTGTCGTTCAAGAAATAGAAAAGAAGAAGAACCGCGAGCGATCCTTCTTCTTTTGGTTAGGATTGTACAGTTATTAGGGCTCGTTGGCTGAGCTGATCACTGGTGTGCTTGGCTCGGCGTTGGCCAGATGCTTGTAGAGATCGTCGAGCACGCGGTTGGCAAGCAGATAGGTCTGGGATCGCCACCAGTAACCGGGCACGAAGTAGGCTTTGCCGTTTTTGACGACCTGCATCGATTGCCAGAGCGGCTGTTGGCGCAGATCTTCCAGATAGGCCTGTTCGGTTTTGATCTCTTCGGGATCGCTCGAATCATAGGTGAAGTAGAACATCACATCGCCTTCAAGCGTGTCGACGCGCTCGAGCGAGACGGTGACGTACTGGTCTGCGCCGTAGACCTCGCTTGACTTGCCCTTCAGGTAGGATTGCGCTTCAGGACGTGACAAACCGACATCGGTCAGAACGTAACCAGGCGCGGTATCGGGCATCCAGAGCCAGATGCCGTAGGAGGTGGTTGAAATGACCGAAACTTCGATATCTTCGGGCTTGCCGAGCAGTGTACGCAGCTCTTCGACGCGGGTGTTGTAGTTTTCGAGCATGCGCTGATACAGCGCTTGTTGGCCCAAAACCTCGCTCCAGAAGCCGATGCCGTCTTTCCAGTGCTCGTTGACTTGGAACGAACCAACCACGGTCGGAGCGATCTGGCTGGCGAGTTCGACATCGATGGCGCCGTCGGTAGCGAGGATCAGATCGGGCTTTAAAGAAGTGACGGTTTCGAGCTCGGCGGGGTAGCCCAAGCCCGGAATGGTGCTGAGGGTTTCAGCGTATTGGGGCAGCAGGTTGGGCATTTCGCTCAGCAGCCACGAGGCGCTGCCTACCGGAGTTTTGCCCATCAACAAGAGCAATTCAACCGAACCCATATCCAAGGCTACGATGCGTTCGGGATTTTCGGGAATACAGGTCGGCTCGCTGACCAGTAGCTCGTGATCGAAATAGCGGAAACCAGTCGGGCACTCTTGAGAATCTGAAGCAGCTTCAGAGGTGCTATCTGGGTCTGCTTCGCTGGTGGCGGTAGGCTCTTCTGCTACAGGAGCCTCAGTGGGAATTGCTTCGCTTGCTGCGGCGCTTGGTGCCGCTTGCGTGGGTGCTGGGGCGTTGGTGGGTTGGCTTGCAACTGGAGCACTTGGGGCATTCGATGCACAAGCCGCGAGCAGTGTTGCGATCACAACGAAGATCGACAGCGATTGGAAGAGTTTGTTTAAACGCATAAGCCACTTTCGTACAACTAAGCGCGATCCCTTGAGTTTTTGGCTAAAATAACAGTAAAAACAGTTTATTCTATTATTCCTGTTTTTAACGCGCTTAGTATATACGAACTAGCCAAAAAAGTCTAATTCTTCCACTATTATCATTCCAAAAGAAAGAGCCATCCAGAGCGGATGACTCTTTAGCAGTAACTGTATTAGTGGTTCTGTGTTATTTGCCGTAGGAATCACGCCATTCAACCAAGCGTTTTACAGCGCTCATATCGAAGGGGTGACCAAGCTCGATAATGATATGTTGCGCGCCAGCCTTGACATAGGCATCGAGCTCGGCGGGGCTGTCGGAGGCGCGTGGGCCAACACAGCGCTCGATCTCGCTTGGGTCGCGACCGACCTCGGCACACCAGTTGTTTAAGACCTGGTTCTTGTGCTGGAACTTCTCGAGCGGGCCAAAGGTGTGCCACATATCGGCATATTGAGCGGTGATGCGTAGGGTGACCTTCTCGCCGCCGCCACCAACCAAAATCGGGATCTTGCGGGTCGGCTGGGGGTTGAGCTTGCTCCAGCGATCGATCAAGATCGGTAGGTCGCGGCGTAGAGCCTTCAGACGTTCGGGAGCGGTGCCGAATTCATAACCGTAGTTGACATAATCTTTTTCAAACCAACCTGCACCGATACCGAGGATTAGGCGGCCGTTGGTGATGTGGTCGAGCGTGCGGCTCATATCGGCCAAGAGGTTAGGGTTACGATAACTATTGCAGAGAACCAGACAGCCAATTTCGGCGCGCGAGGTCAGCATGCCCATGGCCGTTAAGAGAGTCCAGCCCTCGAAGTGGCTGCCATCGGGATCGCCATAAAGCGGGTAGAAGTGATCCCAATGCCAAATGGTGTCGACTCCTGCATCTTCAGCACGTTTGACGGCATCGGCGAATTCGGCGTATGTTGTATGTTGAGGATGGATTTGTACTCCAACACGAATACGAGACATTGTTATCGCTTTCTGTTCCAAACCGAGAGCGCCCATTGCACTCTACACCCTACGTGTTCTGACCTTACCAAGTAGAAGCTGGGAAGCGCCTTTATGATACCACGAAATATACACGTTTCGGGATGGATTTGTTTATAATTTTGATTAAGTTAACATAAATCTAAGGAGTGTCTTGCCTTGCTCGATCAGTTAGGGCGAGGCGAAGGCGCGCTTTACACGGTGCGTATGACGGTGCAGAACCTCGACAAGATCGACCTGTACCAGTGGATCTACTTTCTGGCTATGCACGCCCAGCGCTACGAGGTGGAGATCGGGCGCATTGTCCAACATTGGTGAAGCCAGATCTCTCAAATAGCTTCCTAGTGCCTAGAAAGCCTTCTGAAAACGCTTGCTGCCAAGCAGGGCGGCCTGAATGCTAGCCATTTGGCTAGGCCGATCGTCGGCTTTGAAGCTTCTTTTTCAAAGTCAGCGTGCTATAATGAAACTATGTTCGTTCCCTCCCCGAAACAAGCGGCATTCTAGGACTGTGGTGCTATTTGAGCAGACTGGTTCCGAGAGGCGACATGCGTTTACTCTATAGCTCAGATCTTCATGGAAATCCCGGCTTTTATCGCGAACTGTTAGAACTTGCGGCTGATCAGCAGGTTGCTGCCCTGATTGTGGGGGGCGATCTTTTGCCGCGCAAGTTTACGCTGCAGGATGCGATCAGCCATCAGCGCGCCTTTGTCCGTGAAGAGCTGCGGCCGCTCTTACAAACCTTTCGGGCCGCTCATCCTCAGATCGCGATCTATTTGGTGCCCGGCAACGACGACTGGGCAGCCGCGATCGCCGATCTTGAGGCGCTCGAAGCAGAAGGCTTGCTCTATCTGCTTCATCAGCGCGTTTTGCCCTTAGCAGCCGATGCCAACTCGTCGATCCGCTGGATCGCAGGTTACGGCTGCGTGCCGCTGACGCCCTTTAGCATTAAAGACTTCGAACGGCGCGACGGCGATAATTTGCCCAACTATAGTTTGGCAATGGCCTACCAGAGCGAAGTAGGTTCTGATAGCCCGCTGCCGATCAGTGCCGATGAACTGCGCGCCAAACCGAGTATCGCCGAAGAGTTGGCCCAGTTGGCGGCGCAATCTGACCCTAGCCAAACTTTGTATGTCTGTCATTCGCCGCCCTTTGATCTTGCGATCGATCTGGCCAACGGCGAACGCCATATCGGTAGCCGCTCGCTGCGCCGTTTTATCGAAACGCACCAGCCGCCGCTCACCTTGCACGGGCATATCCACGAAGCGCCCGCGAAAACAGGCCGTTATGCCGACCAGATCGGCGCGACTTGGTGCCTCAACCCGGGCAACGACGCCCGCCGCTTGCACGCCATCCTTTTCGATAGCGATGCGCCTGCTACCACGTTTAACCACACCATCTACGGCCCACTCTCAGACGCCTAAATCTCAGGCGGCGCTTGTTGTTGGGCAGCGCATCCTTCAAGCTGTATCCATCAATTGAAAGGCTAGCATGAACGATATCACCGAAGTACGAGATGGCTTAGCGACGCAACAGTACATCGCCTCTGACGATATTTCGACTGCTCTGTTTCTGGCCGAGCGCTTGGGTAAACCGCTCTTGGCTGAAGGCCCCGCTGGAGTAGGCAAAACCGAATTGGCCAAGGCTTGGGCTGGCTCCCAGGGCCGCGAGCTGATTCGTTTGCAGTGTTACGAAGGTCTCGACGAGACCAAGGCGCTCTACGAGTGGGAATACGCCAAGCAATTGCTCTATACCCAGTTGTTGCGCGACAAGTTGGGCGATGTGTTGGGCGACGCCAAGACCCTGCGCGAAGCGGCTGACCGTTTGGCGGGTGAAGAGGAAGTCTTCTTTTCAGAGCGCTTCTTGTTGCCGCGCCCATTGCTCAAGGCCATCACCAGTGATAAACCCGTCGTGCTTTTGATCGACGAGATCGACCGCGCCGACGCCGAGTTCGAGGCCTTCTTGCTTGAGGTGCTCTCAGACTTCCAAGTCAGCGTACCGGAGTTAGGCACGATCAAAGCCAAGCACACTCCTACCGTGCTTTTGACTAGCAACAACACGCGTGAGTTGAGTGAAGCTCTCAAACGGCGCTGCCTCTACATCTATGTTGACTACCCGAGCCTTGAAGGCGAGTTGCGGATTGTGCAATTGAAAGTGCCCGGCATCGCGCCCAAAATGGCCCGACAAGTGGTCGAGCTGGTGCAGCGCTTGCGCAAGATGGATCTTAAAAAGCATCCTAGCGTGAGCGAGACGCTCGACTGGGCGCGCGCATTGGTCGCCCTCAACGCCAAGTCGATCGACCCAGAGACCTTCAGAAACACGCTCAGCGTGCTGTTGAAGTACGAAAGCGATCTGCAACGGGCCCAGTATGCGCTTAACCAGCACGAACGTGAAGAGCGTGGCAACTACGAGCCGCAACGCGATCGTAACCGCTCGCGCAACCGCAATCGTTACAACGAGAGCGACTTCGAATAACACAGATCGGACCGCCGCGCCAGTTACGTGTGTGTGCGGCGGTCGATTGGAGTTTCCATGGACGAACGTATCGTTGAATTTATTACGGCCTTGCGTTCCGCTGGGGTGCGTGTCAGTGTGGCCGAGAGCACCGATGCCCTGCGCGCTCTCGAACAGATCAGTCTGGCTGATCGCGAGCTGTTTCGCGCTTCGCTGCAGGCCACCTTGGTCAAAGATCACAGCAGCTTGCCAGAGTTCACACGTCTCTTTCCGCTCTACTTTGGTCAAGATGCACCACCGCCCATGCAGCAGCCCGGTGGCGGCGGTGATAGTCAGATGAGCGATGCTGAGCGTCAAATGCTCGAAGAGATGCTCGAAGAGATGCTGCGCAATATGACCCCCGAGCAGCTCGCCCAACTGATGGAATCGATGATGAAGGGCCAGCCTATGTCGCGCCAAGAGCTGCGGGCTATGCTCGACCAGCTTGGGCCGCCGCGTATGACGAACCCTTACTATCAAGATCGTATGACCGAGCGAGCGCTGCAAGGGCTTGAGTTTGATCGCCTCTCAGAACTGCTCCAAGAGCTGCTTGAAAAGCTGCGCGAAGCGGGTATGAGCGAAGAGGCTCTGGAAGAGTTGGCCGAGATGGCGATGCAGAATATGCAGTCCTTGCGCCAACAGATCGGTCAGCAGGTCGGCCAGCAGATGCGCGAGCTGGCCGAGGAGGAGCGGCGCAACCGCGATAGTTCGGAGCTGCTCGACCGCGACTTCGACCGGATCGGTTATCAAGATGAAGAGCTTATTCGCAGTCTGATACTGAAGCTGGCCTCGCAGATTCGGGCGCGGGCGGCCCTACGTCAGCGGCGCGCCAACGCGGGCACGCTCGACGCTAAGGCCACTATTCGGGCCAATATGCGTTACGGCGGCGTGCCGATCGATATCAAGCAGCGCAAACGCCACCTCAAGCCCAAAGTCGCCGTGATCTGCGATCTGAGCATTTCGATGCGGCCGGTCGTTAGTTTTATGCTGATGCTGGTCTACGCTATGCAAGATCAGATCAGCCGCACGCGCTCGTTCGCCTTCATCGACGACATGCACGATATCAGCATGGACTTTAACGAGCTACGACCTGAACAAGCCATCGAGAGCGTCCTCGGTCGAATTCGTCCGCCGCGTAACTATTCGACCGATTTAGGTCGTAGCCTCGAGACCTTCGTACGCGATCATCTCGGCTTTGTCGATCGGCGTACCACGGTGATCATCTTGGGCGATGGGCGCAACAACTACTACGATCCAGGCCTGCGCCATCTCGAGACGATCAAACGGCGCGCACGTCGTTTGATTTGGTTTAATCCCGAGCAGCGCTATATGTGGGGCACGGGCGACAGTGATATGCTGCTCTATGAGCCGCTCTGCGACGCAGTACATGTAGTGCGCAACCTGCGCCAGTTAGGCGACGCGATCGATAGTCTCTTCACGCGACGTTAGGCGGATTTCTGCTTAATACACTGCTTAAACGCTTCTAAAACTTGTTAAAAGGTGACAATCCCATTTGGCAAAGTCACCTTTTAACAAGTTTATTTTATTTTTCTAACCAAATTTTATAGCTTTCAGATATCATATCATTTTTGTCATCTTTTTGTAAGGAAAAAAACGTGTTTTATTAGCTTCTTGCTGCTTTGGTATCAGCATATTTCCAGTGATTACTACAATGTGTAGTGGTAAATTGATTTTAACAACTTAGCTCTCTTTGAAGCCACGAACCTACTCCAGCCATGTTTCGCTGGACGAGTAATGGAACTCGGTGAAGAACAGAAAGGATTTGAAGGGTCTAAGAGCTGGCAGAGAGGGCACCAAGAAAGGAGCGGTTATTGCTAGAGCGAATTTGAAGAAATTTTCATTTGTTAGATGAGGTTTTTTTTAGAAAGCGCAATGGTATAAGCAGACCCCGAAAAGCATATCTGACCGATTTTCTAGCTTGTCTCGTTTATCCTATTGCGAATCTGATTGTTGAGCGACTTGCGGTACTATTCGCCCATTTTGTCGGATCTCTACCGCTAAAGGCAACGCTGCCGTAACTTTCAGCGAGGGCTACTATGAATACTAAATCTTCCAAGAAAAGCACATTTCACATCGCTGGATCGGAATCCAAGAACCGCTCGCTGGTGTATCGAATCTTTGCATTGTTCACGTTAAGCAGTTTGATCTCTCTCTTATTGACGAGTTGTATGCAAGTACAAGTGCATATCTCGGTAGCCATGTTGCCTACCGCAGGGATCGAGATGTACTCCACAACGAGTGGCATCACACCGCAACCTGTCGTGTATTCCCACGAAACTGGGTCAACGGTTGATCCGACGCCTAGCCAAACAGCAGTAGACCAAGAAGAGACACCCATTTTAGATGCGACCCAAGTTGCCGCTATTGAAGCGACTTCGTTCGCAGAACTGATTACGCTCCCGACGATGACGCCAACATCTCAGACTGTAGCCGCTACAAGCCAAACCCAACAAGCTACCGTACCTGTGCCGAGCGCTACCCCGGAAGCTGTTCCGACTCTTGTACCTACTTCGACGCCGTTGAGTTATCCGTTGAATTCGGGATTGCCCAACGACGAGCAGCGAGCACAGGCTTTGGAAGCAGCTTTGATACAGTTGATTAATAATTTGCGAGCCGAGTATGGTCTAGCGCCCTATAAAGTAAGCCCTGAACTGAGCCGAGCAGCACGAGCGCACAGCTGTGATATTGCGGCCCATAGCATGATCTCGCACCTTTCGAGCGATGGACGCAGCTTGAAAGAGCGTTTGGCCGGTGCCGAGCCACCATGGGAGTGGCCGAGCGAGAACATCGCCGCTGGAACCGACGATCCGGCCCGCGTGATTTACATCTGGATGGATGAGCCGGAGGATGGATGGCATCGCCGCAACCTGCTCAATCCCGATAAGACCGAGATCGGTGCAGGCTACTGTTTTAATCCAAATGATCCAAGCAATAACCGCCACTATTGGACGATCGATATCGCAAGTCGAAGCTACTAACGAGCTTATGAGATCGGGCGGAGGAGCGCGCTCCTCCGCCCGATGGTTTTTATACGCATGGGGTTGTATCTGGGGTTTTGGGAGGTCTTTCGGCATACACTAAGCACCCTGTTGTGCTGGGCGGGATGTTGGTAGCCGTAGGCGGACGCGCTTAGAGACCTCTTTGGGGTAAAGACCAAGCCGCTAGAGGCTAAAGGAATCAAGGTTACAAATGTGTAAGAAGCGCGCTACTTTTGACTATATGACCTAAACAATTAAAAAGTTTTTAGAAGACCAGAAGCATTTGGAAGAGTATGTTAGCATGAAACAAAACTTACTATAGATGAGGAAGATATGTCACTCCGTTTTCATGAAATTGCAGAAGCGCGCCACCGTATCCTCAATCCGTTCCACGACGAGCAACTGATGCTCTTGGCCGATATTTGCCAAGTTGATCCGAGCATGCAGTTGCTTGACCTGGCTTGTGGTAAAGGAGAGTTGTTAAATCGCTGGTCAGCGTATGGCGGTATAAGCGGGGTCGGCGTCGATATCAGCCCGGTGTTTATTGCAGCCGCTCGAGAGCGCGCTTTAGAGCTAGGGGTTGATGATCGGGTTAGCTTTGTGCTGAGCGATGCTCGTGACTATGTTATCGAGCCAAATGCCTTCGATATTGTGAGCTGCCTGGGTGCGACTTGGATCGGTGGCGGTCTGCAAGGAACGCTCGCGATGATGCGCGTGGGCCTGCGAGATGAGCATAGCTTGGCATTGGTTGGCGAGCCGTTTTGGATCGATCCTCCGCCGCCGGTAGTCCATCGAGATACAGGCGGCGATTATGAGGAATATACCAGCCTTGCTGGTACACTCGAGCGCTTCCACAACTCGGGGTTTGAGTTGGTCGAGATGGTGATCGCCGATCAGCATGGTAGGGATCGCTATATGGCCATGCAGTGGCTGACGGTTTCCAATTGGTTGCGCGAGAATCCTGAGCACCCCGATGCCCCAGCCTTGCGCGCCTGGTGCTCGCACGATCAGCGCCTCTACCTCGAACATCTGCGACGTTACCTCGGTTGGGGTGTCTTTGTGTTGCGCCTGCGCTAGAGGATGTTTGATGCAACCCGAAGCGACCCCCTTGATTGTGCCGCTGGCCGCTGATGACAGCGTGCTTTCGCGCCAGACCGCGCGCGTGCGTGCCCCTGCTCGCGCTGTTCGGGCGGGTGCGGCAGCGGCTTGGATGGACGCCTACTGGCGTTTGATTTGTGTGCTCACCTTGGGTTTGGTGCGGGTGCAGCCCGATGGCGAAGGCTTTAGCCTGGTTGTGATCGGCACCACTCTCAAGCTCTTTCAGTTTGGCAAGCCTTGGTTTTACGAGAGCGATAGCTTGGTCTGCTGGGCGGTCGCTTTGAAGGCAGGCTTGGTGCAGGGCGGAACAGGCGGTATCTTTTATGCCGTTGCACGCCGAAGCGCGCCGGATCAGTGGGAGCTTTCGATGACGCTACGCGAGTTTGTGCCGCGTTTAGCTACGCTTCGACCGCGCTGGCTGTGGCGGCCGATCTATCGGCTAACTCAAGGTGTGGTTCACCACGTGGCTGGACTGATCTATCTGAGGCTCTGGCATTAGGCATTTACTCTTGGTGCTCCGTTCTAGCGAATCCGCTTGATCTCGTTCTGTTTTGGTCTTGGCAGAGCTGAGTTTGTCTCGTTGAGTGCGATGTCGCGCGACATCGCACTCAACTCTTTCCCCGTTTTTCGTTTTCCCGAGTGGATTTCATAATCGCTTTTCAAAGCCGGATCAAGCGTTTGTGCTTTTCTAGAGCACTCAATGGCCGATCAGTTGCACAATCGTGCGACTTTGGTCATAATATCAACAGCGATCTAAGAGAGGCGAGCATGATGCTTGAGACCGAGAGCCTATTAATCCAAGATGTAGCCGAGCGCTGGGCTAAACAACAGCGCCGTCGTCGACGCCCGTTGGCGGAACGCACTATCGCTTCCTATTGCGATGCCTGGCGCTCATTTTGTCGCTGGGCCGACGAGCAGGGCAAACGCTTTGTAAGCCAGATCGGTGTCCACGATATTCGCGATTGGCTCGATGATCTGCAGGGCTACGCCGATCGTTCGGTACAAACCTACCATCACGGGGCCTTGGCGATGTGCCGCTGGCTGGCCGATCGCGGCGAGCTGAAGTGTGATCTGACCTTGCTGCGCGCCCACGCCCGCGATGCTCTGCCGCGAGTGATGATCAATCGTGCGCCCGATGTGCCGGATTTGCGTCGTCTGGTGGGCTTTTACGATCACGAGTTGCCCGCTGGAGAGCCGGGCAGCCGCGAAGAGCGCGAGCGTTTGAATGGTCTGCGCAACGCCGCCCTTTTGCACCTTCTGTTCAGCACAGGCGCGCGCATCTCCGAGATCTTGGCGGTCGACATAGCTGATCTGCGGGCCGACCACGGCGGCATCGTCACTCGTCTGCGTATTCAAGGCAAAGGCGATAAGCCGCGCAGCGCTTTTGTACGCCCACACGCCCAACGCGCTATCGAGCGCTATCTGGCGCTCCGTCGGGTGAGCGGGCCGGGCGGCACACCACTCTTCCCCGATGGGCCTTTGTTCATCTCACACGGGCCGCGCGGTTTAGGCCACCGTCTCGACCGCTCAACCGGCTGGCGAATCGTGCATCACGCCGCCGAAAGCATGGCCAATCAGTACGCCGCCGAGGGTAAGCATCAGCTCGCGCGTGACCTGCGCGCTGTGACCCCCCACAGCTTCCGCCATTTTATCGCTATGTGGTTGCTTAACCAAGGCGCCCAAATGTCGGAGGTCTCGACCTTGTTAGGCCACACCAGCACGCGTATCACCGAGCAGTACTACGCGCGCCACACCGACGACCGTCTCGAAGAGCTGCACGACCAGTTCGCTCCCGACCCCGACCTTGAATAGGCTTTCGAATTTGAGAAGGAACCCTTTTGAAACGTTTCCTCTCGGTCCTGAACTATCACATTCTCTCCAATCCCTTCATTTGGGGCAGTTTCGCGCTGCTCGCCATCATTATTGCGATCGGTTTATGGGCCTTTGTTTTTGAACTGCGCGCCGAGCGAGCACAGATCGCCGCCATTGCTCCCAGCTCGCTCCACGAGCTAGCGATGCGCTCGCCCGATCAGCTCGTCTTTATCGAGGGCACTATCTCGCCCGAAAACCCAACCCCGATCGACGATTATGCCGTGTATCGCCTGAGCCAACGCCGCAATCGGCTGGATGGGGTTATAGAAGAGCACGCGCCCGATATATGGCTTGAAGTAGAAGGGCGTCAACTTAAGCTGCTTGGGCCCTACACCTTTTCGAGCCAAGCAAGATCCCAACCCTATAAGCCCGCCACCGTAACCGAAAACGCCATCTCGATCGAAGGTCTTCGCATAGGTGAAAGGGTGATCGTGTTAGGCCGCCCCAGCCTTAGCGCCGACTTGGCTTTACGGGCCGAGACGCTCTATCTGGGCGACCGAGATAGCTTTCTGGCGACCCAAAGCGCGACGATTGGCCGCGCCCAGCTGGGAGCTGTGATCGCGACGATCGCTGCGCTTTCCTTTGTTGTTCTGACTATGCAGACTTGGCGGCGTTATTGGCAAGAGCTTCAAGCTCAACTGGCCCATGCAGAGCAGTTCTGAGAGCTAAACCATATGGTTCATCTCTAGTCCATTCACTTGGCGGAGAGGTCGCTGGCCACGAATGGCAACTTGGGCGCGTCCGCCTACGGCTACCAACATCCCGCCCCACGACCCGCAGACCATACGAATCGGTCAATAGCGAAGCCCCACTCCGTTGAAGTTCAAAACATCATAGTCCGACAGTGCATCAGCTTACCCGCTACCCTTTCACAAGCGACTTTCAGCTTCTGAGCCGAAGCGCTTTGAGCATGTGTTCTGTAAGCGATCTATCAGTTAATTCTGCTTTGAGAATGGACTGTTTTTTTGTAGAATAGCTCTGCTGGAGAAAGCTAACACGTTGTGGCGGGTTTTGCCTTGCGTACGGCGTGCTTTGCAAGTACAATCCTGCCCTATGAAGCGAGATACAAAAACGATCGGTGTTGTGATCGTTTCCTACAACACCTGTGCACTTTTAAGCGACTGCCTCGATTCGCTACGGGCAAGCGGGCAGCGCCTGTCGATTGTTGTTGTCGATAACGGATCGAGCGATGGTAGCCAAGCGATGCTAGCGGCTCAGCCCGATCTTAGCTTAATTGAAACGGATAAAAACCTCGGTTTTGGGGCCGCCAACAACCTTGGCTGGCGCTATCTGGCCTCCCAAGCGGGTGGCCTACCCGAGTTTGTGCTCTTTTTAAACCCCGACACCAAGCTGCAGCCGGGTGCGCTTGAGCGTCTTGTGGCCTTTTTAGAGGCTCATCCGCGTGTGGGTGTGGTTGGGCCGCGCCTGCTCAATCCCGATGCCAGCCTACAACGGGCGGCCTTCCGCTTCCCGACACTGAGCATGGCCTGTCTCGATCTCTTCCCGCCCGGGGAAGTGCTGCCCGGTCGCTTCTACGATTCGTGGTGGCATGGGCGCTACCCGCACGAGGCCTTAAACCAAAACGAGCCTTTCGCGATCGACCACCCTCTGGGCGCCTGTATGCTGACGCGCCGTGCGGTGCTTGAAGAAGTGGGCGGTTTCGACGAGCGCTACTTCATGTACAGCGACGAGGTCGAGTGGTGTTGGCGCGTTCGGGCTGCGGGCTGGGCCATTTGGCAGCAGCCCCAAGCCGAGGTGATCCATTACGGCGGCGCTTCGACCAGTCAGTTCCGTCACAAGATGTTCGTCGAGCTCTATCGCAGCCGCTTTCAGTTTGCGCGCGACTATCGCAGCTCGGCCTACCAAGCGGCCTATCGGGCCATAGTGCGGCTCGGCATGCTGCGCTTGATTCTTGTAGCTTGGCGGGCCTATTGGTGCCATGCGATCGACCGCGCTGAATTGCGCGCTCGTTTATGGGCCTATGGCCGTGTGTTTGTTTTGGGAAGATAAGCTATGTTGAGTGTTGCGATCATTGCCAAAGACGAGGCGCGTTATATCGCAGGCTGTATCGAGAGTGTCTTACCGATCGCCGATGAAGTGGTTGTGTTGCTCGATGAACGCACCAGCGACAATACCGCCGAGATCTGTCGCGATTTAGGTGCCCAAGTTTTTATCGAGCCTTGGCGCGGCTTTTCGGCCCAACGTAACCGTGCCCTCGAATTGTGTAGTCAACCTTGGGTGCTCTTTATTGATGGTGACGAGCGCTTAACCCCCGAACTGCGCGAAGAGATCGTGCAAACCTTACAGGTTGGCCCAAAGGCCCAAGGTTTTTGGATACCACGTTACAATATCTTTTTCGGTAAGCGCCTGCGGGGTGGCGGCTGGTATCCCGACCACCAGTTGCGCCTGTTGCTGCGTTCGGCTGCCCACTACGACGAGGGTCGATTTGTGCATGAGTACGCTGAAGTCGCTGGCGAGACCGCCCGCCTGACCCAGCACTTTCTGCACTACAATATCGATCGGCTCGATGAGTTTTGGCGCAAGCAGACCGCCTTTGCCCGCTCTGAGGCGGATACCATGCTGCGCGAAGGTCGTCGAGCGCGTCTACGCAACTTTATCGGCGCTCCGGCCCGCGAATGGTTGCGTCGCTTTGTGCGCGAGGGCGGCTGGCGCGATGGCTTTTTAGGCCTCTTCCTCTCGTGTTCCATGGCCTTTTTTGAAATTGTGAAGTTCTGGAGGATCTGGAAACTTCAAGAAACGAAGACCTAACAATGCGCGTTAGGCTGCTTGGTGGTACACTTAAGGGGTAGGTAGTCGCAAAGCCAAAGGAGGCGTACTATGCTGACGACGGAACAAATCTACGAATATCTTGAGCGTTTGGTTGCTGAAGGACGGCTTTCGGGCGATGCGCTTTCCATGAAGCATGTTCAAACCACCGCTGGCATGATCATGAAAGCAGCCGAGCTGCATAACGATAAAGAGACCGCCCGACGTTTTCACTTCTTAGCGGCCAGAGCTGCCAATAAAAACGAAGAGCTTTCTAAAAAGCGCTAGCTACGCTCTGATATCAAATCCGTTTAAAGTCCTGCGTTCTTGTAACGTTGGAAAGACGAAAACAGGGAGAGAAAAAAGAGTCACGTTCCACTCTGCCGAAGGCCAAGTAGAAAATAATCAATCGGATTTGATATGAAATCACAAGAGACACTCCCTTGCAAAGTGGGGAGTGTCTCTTCTGTATGCCTTCGCCTTTATTGATCTTCGAGACGCATTTTCACGGCAGCGGCATGTGCCCATAGACCCTCGGCCTCGGCTAGGCGAACAGCGCTTGGTCCGAGGCGTTGCAGCGCTTGTTCGTTGAGACCCACCAGCGAGATCACTTTGCGGAAATCATCGACATTGACGGGTGAGGAATAACGCGCCGTGCCCTCGGTTGGCATAATATGCGACGGGCCTGCAACATAGTCGCCTAAGACCTCAAAGGACTGCTCGCCCAAGAAGATGCCGCCCGCATTGCGGATCTTACCGACATACTGCCAAGGATCGCTCACTAAGAGGCAGAGGTGCTCGGGGGCGTAGCGGTTCGAGAGCTCGATCGCCTCGCTGAGATCTGCGACCAAAACGACGCCGCCGCGCTGTGCGACTGCTTCGGCTGCGGCGCGGGAGTTCTCTTCGGGCAGCAGGGCGAGCTGACGAGTCACTTCGGCCTTAACGGCCTCGGCCAGCCTGCGCGAAGGGGTGAGCAGAATGGCGCTGGCCAACACATGCTCGGCTTGAGCCAGCAGGTCGGCGGCCACATAGCGCGGGTTGGCTGTCTCGTCCGCGATCACCAGCGTCTCGGTCGGGCCGGGCAAGCTCTCGATGCCCACCACACCGAAGACGGCCCGCTTGGCCAGCACAACGTAGAGATTGCCAGGGCCTGCGATCTTGTTGACTTGGGGCACGCTCTCGGTGCCGAAGGCCATAGCGGCGATGGCTTGGGCACCGCCCAGCGCAAAGACGCGATCGACGCCTGCGACATAGGCGGCGGCCAGAACAACTTCGGCGGGTAGCCCTGTGTCGCGCTGGGGCGGCGAACAGACGATGATCTCTTCTACGCCTGCGACGCGGGCCGGAATGGCCGCCATTAACAAGCTTGAAGGCAGGGGGGCCGCGCCGCCCGGGGCGTAGAGGCCGACCCGTTGGAGCGGAACCACCAGTTGGCCGAGCGTGCCTTCCGGCCCCGAATCGATCCACGAGTTGCGCGCTTGCCGCTCGTGGAAGCGCCGAATCTCGCCAGCCGCCGTTTCGAGCGCCGCCAGCAGACTCGGATCGAGCGAACGGGCCGCCTCGGCCCAGCGCTCACGCGGCACCTCAAAGCTACTGGTGCTCGTTTTATCGATCAGCTCGTTCCATTGGCGCAGGGCGGCGTCGCCACGTTTGCGCACATCGCGCACGATGCGCTCGACCACTTGGGCCGGCGTCAGCGGTTCACCAAAAAGCTGACGGTTGCGCTCGAGCACATATTCGGGAACTTCAACTTCATCAAAAGGAACACGGCGCAGAATGGCTTCAGCGGCCGCTGCGCTTTCAAATATCGGAAGAGACATAACAAACCTCATTGCTCTTGCAAAGCCAATGCTTTCAGTATAAAGGCTGCTGATCTCAAGGGCAAATCGCTTTGTTTATGCAGCGGATCGCTTAAGCAGTGGTATACTGTAACCATCTTAGTTTCGTTTTGTTTATATAGAGAGAGCCATGATCGATTTTTCGAAAGTCCGGAGCGGCGAACAGACCTTTGGCGATATCGCCGCCACCCTGAGCAAAGAGGATCTTTACACTCTGACCGATGAGATGATCGACCTGATGCGTTCGTATATCGCTGATGCCGTCGATGCGGATGTGACCTTCCAGCCGATTGATCCCGATGCGAACGACCCCTATGCAAGCGATTCCAGTGCAGTAAATGAAGCTTGGACCTTGGGCCATGTGATCGTCCATGCCACCGCCTCTTCTGAAGAGTCTGCGGCTTTGGCGTTGCAGTTGGCGCGTGGTATTCCGGTCGAGGGCCGCTCGCGCTACGAGACGCCTTGGGAGACCATGAAGACCGTCGATCAACTGGTGCAGCGCCTCGAAGAGAGCCGACGTATGCGCAAGGCCATGCTCGACGCTTGGCCCGATCAGCCTAACCTCGAGCTGAGCTATGAGCCATGGCCCGGCGCAGGCCAGATGAACGCTGTCGCTCGTTTTATTCTGGGCCTCGCTCACGATAGCTCGCACTTGGGTCAGATCCAAGAGATTATGCGCCAAGCGCGGGCAGCTCGCGGCGCCTAATAAGACGATCTGCTTAAAGACCTGTAGCTTTTGCAACAGGTGAAAACGAAATACAGGGGAAGAGTTTGTGTGAAGTTTCGCGTTGTCGCGCGAAACTTCACACAACAAAGATAGTCGAGTTCCGCTCTGCCGAAGGCCAAAATGGCCAGCCGGATTTGCTATCACCATGGGCGGTCGTATCCACACAGATAGCAGCGCTTTTGGTGGGCGAGCTGTTGATAGCCGTAGGCGGACGCGGTGAGAACCTCTTTTGGGCTATAGCCCCAGCCGCTAACATATGCCTTGGCGACAATACAAAGAGGCCATTCCTTCAAACAGGAATGGCCTTGGTTTGCCGATCATTGCGAGCGTTGGCTTACGAGCGCGTTGCTTTCAGTACAACATCGAGCAACTCGGCGACAGTTTCGTCGCGCGGTGCTTCGGTATCGCCCAAGCAGTCGCGAGCGTAACACTCAACCACGACGCTATTGAGACTTGCGATCGCGGCTTTGATAGCAGAGAGTTGATGAACAATGTCGCGGCAGCTCCGTTCTTCATCAACCATACGCTGCACGCCGCGAACCTGGCCTTCGATGCGGCGTAGACGCATCAAGACTTCATCACGTACTTCAGGGGCGATGGTACGGCCAGTTTTCGACATTGCGCTATCTTCTCCCTTAGATTGTTTGGTCAACTTGTTTAGGAGTTGACAACCTGATCAAAAACGGTGCGGAAGGCGCTCTTGGGGCGCGAGCCCATCAAGGTTTGCACCAGCTCGCCGTTCTTAAAGACCAGCAGGGTCGGGATAGCCTGAACGCCGAACTTACCAGCGTACTGGCCGTTCTCATCGACGTTGATCTTAGCGATCTTCAGCTTGCCTTCGTATTCGTTGGCCAGCTCGTCGAGAATCGGAGCGATCTGGCGGCAGGGGCCACACCAAGGTGCCCAAAAATCTACAACCACAGGTACGTCAGACTTAATGACCTGGGATTCAAAATCACTGTCAGTTACCACAACTGGCTTAGCCATGGGGAAGACCTCCTCATATATAGTGCACAGAGAGAGGTATGGGTCATTTTAACCTATACCCTGTATGGGTATAGTATACGGATCTTTACTGTCTTTGTCAATCTTGTTCTATTTGAGTTTCGTTTGATTATAAGCCAAAATCTGTCTCGCGCTTGTCGATGGCATGCTATACTGCAGGTATTCTTCCTAAACATTGGTGTGAACCGAAGTCTTAGAGCTCTAAACGTGTTCTAAGGCATGCTGAATCAATGGGGATACGTATGGCAACTATTGGCAAAGATACGACAATCAGTTGGCTGGGACATGGGACCTTTCATATCGTAACGCCGGAAGGGCGCAAGGTCCTGATCGATGCATGGGTTGATACGAATCCTTCTTGTCCAGATGAATGGAAGAGCAAGGCCCGCGAAGGTCTGGATGCTATCTTTGTAACTCACGCTCACTCTGACCATATCGCCGATCTGGTGCCGCTCGCCAAAGAGACGGGCGCCCAAGTGGTCTGTATCTTCGATATGTCCTCGTGGCTGGTCAGCCAAGGAGTCGACGAAAGCAAGATCGTTGGCTTCAACAAGGGAGGCACGGTCGAAGTCGCCGGAATCAAGGCCACCATGACCACCGCTCACCACAGCAGTACCTATACCACCTCCGATGGTCAGATCCTCTCGTTGGGCGATCCGGCGGGCTATATTCTGCGCATGTCGAACGGCTTTACGATCTATCACACCGGCGACACCTGCGTGCACTACGATATGCTGATTATGGGCGATCTCTACCAGCCCGATCTAACCATTTTGCCGATCGGCGATCATTTCACCATGGATCCCCGGCAGGCCGCCTACGCGCTCAAGCTGATTCGCTCTCAGTATGCGATCGGTGAGCACTGGGGCACCTTCCCGCTCCTGAAGGGCACACCCGAGGCGCTTCAAGAGGCTTTGAAGGAATTCAACGTTCCAACAACTATTTTACCGCTGCGTCCCGGCGAGAGCGTTTCCTAGGCTACCTGCCCCCTAGAAGAGCTGCTCGCTTCTTAACACTCTTTTCCGGATAATGTTCCGGAAAAGAGTGTTATTTGTTAGAATACGGTTAGGGCGCTGCTACAAGCGATCGTTTTCAAACTGTTCAGAAAGAAAGCGCTCAACTTTTGTGGCACTAGACTTGCTTTGGGCGATTTTTGCAGGCTCCCTTAGTGAAATTTAAGGCTTACTGCGTTATATAGAGTATAAAAATGATTGTTTTGCGAATTAAGCTGGCGTGATTATAATATTAACGTTATCTATTCGTAATAAAAACTACTGTATATAGTTAAAAATGCGTTGACAGCTCTCAGACCGAGTGTTATGATTTCGTAACAGTGTCCGACTAAACTGTTACTTAGTAATTTCAAATTGGTAACGCAAGCATTTACTGTGGACACATTGAACGACCATGCACGAACACGCAACAAATGCGCTTCCTGATGAGAGTCTGGCGGCTGACATCCTTCCCGTAGTGCTGACGGCAAGTTTTGTAGTAGCGATCGGTGTTTGTGGTCTGTTGCTCATCTTCGAAAAGTCGGGCCAATTCGCAGCCTACTCTATTCCGGCCCTGATCTTTATCAGTACCCTCACCGCTTCGCAACGACGGCATATGGGTCAAACCCAGAATGCAGGCTTGATCATCTCGTACACCTACGGCCTTGTGCCGCTGATCACGATTCCTGTCTTCGGTATCGTGAATAATCCGGTCATCTACATGGCACCCATCGGTGTCGGGCTGGCGGCCTTGCTCGTGTCTCCTGATTCTGCTTCAGTATTGGCGCGCTTATATGGCTTGTTGCTGATTGCAGTGGCGCTTGTGTTTACAACACCGCTGACCGATGCGATCGTTCCTGTCGTAAGCGCTCTGGTGTTGTTAGCCGCCTGCTCCCTGCTCTCGTGGGTGTCGGCTTATTCGGTGCAGGGCACGATCGATTGGGCCTTAGAGACAGGCTACAAGTCCGAGCGTCGTGAGTTGCTCTTGCGCGAGACCCAGCGCGAGCTGGAACGGGCGCTCTTTGAACGCGATCGTTTGAATCTGCGCTTGCAGCAGGTGAATACTGATCTTGAACGAGCGAAGCTTGCTGCCGAGGCAGCCTATCGCTCGAAATCGAGTTTTATGGCTTCTATGAGCCATGAACTCCGCACTCCGTTAAATTTGGTGATCGGCTTTAGTACAGCAATGCTTGAACACCCTGAAATGTATGCAGACGAGCCGTTGCCGGAACTCTACCGCAACGATATTCGCGAGATTCAGCAGAGTGGCAAGCACCTATTACAGCTGATCAACGATATTTTAGACCTCGCAAAGGTTGAAGCCGGTAAGCTGGAACTTCAAACTACAACGCTCGACGTCCATCCCTTGCTTATTGAGGCGGTCAAAGCAGGCAAAACCTTGATTAAGTCTCCTTCGATCGATGTGCGAGGTGAATTCCCCGAACAGCTACCACTCGTCGTCGCCGACGAGATTCGCATTCGCCAAGTCTTACTGAATCTTGTCTCGAATGCCTGTAAATTCACCGATGAGGGAGAGATCGTCGTTGGCGCACGCGCTATCGATAACGCTCTCGAGATTTGGGTTCGCGACACGGGTATCGGTATCAAAGAGGAAGATCAAGTACGTGTATTTGGCGAGTTCGAACAGGTAGAAAATCATGATAGCAAACAACAAGGCGGAACAGGTTTAGGCCTTTCGATCTGTCGCTGGTTGGTAGAGCTGCATGGTGGGGAGATCTGGTTGCGCAGTAGTGAAGGGAAGGGCAGCGTGTTCACCTTTACTCTGCCGTGTGTTAGTGTACAAATGCAGGGCCGATCTAGCGCTGTAATCGAGCCAGAGGAAGTGGCGGTCAGTACCAAGGCGTAACCGCTACACGGAGTTTCCAAAGATGCCAAAGATACTACTGGTTGATGATGTGTACACTGCTCGCTCTATGACTGAGCGAGTCCTTCGCCACGTTGGAAGATACACCGTAAAATCTGTTGGGAGCGGAGCAGAAGCGATCGAATCCGCTGTTGCCGATGAGCCAGATGTTATCGTGCTCGATATCAGTATGGCTAAGATGGACGGTATCACCACTTTACAAGAGCTGCGTGCTCGCAACATTCGCTGTCCAGTTGTAGCTTATACGGCACGTACCGAACAGACCCCGGGCGAGTTTATTGCAAAAGGCTTCACCGCTTACGTCTCAAAAAACGGCAACTTGAGTAGTTTACTAGCAGTTGTACGTGAAGTATTAGCTTCGCAAACTGGCAATTCGCAAGCAGTGGGCGCCCATTAAGATAGTTGTTTGTACTTGTAGGAAGAGGGAGCTGTCTTGGCAGCTCCCTCTTCTGTTATTAGGCTGGCGGCAAAATCATCTTCCTCTGAGTAAGGGCACGACCGCGTCCGCCTACGGCTACCAAATCGCTCACCCTCCAAAGAGGCCGCTCGCAAGCGATGCAGCGGCATTGCACACAATGCAACATCGACGTAAAAGCCGTGAGCGATTTCGCATGCTAACGCGCGAAATCGCTCACAACAAACCTAGTTTCGTTCTGCTTAGGTGGCTCTTACACGAAGAAAGGCTCGCGCTGTAGCTCGCTCAAGAAGACGCAGCCATCTTCTGTCACCAAGACATCTTCTTCGATTCCGATCATACCCGCCGAGGTAAAGATCTCTAGCTCGAGCGTAAAGACATTACCAGCTTCCACAGGAATATATGGGCTATCGCCGTAGCGCGGCCAGCGTGGGCCGAGCAACGGGCCGCCGTCGTGGCAAGCGCGTCCCAGCGAATGCCCGAAGGCGTGGTGGTATTCCTCGTAGCCTGCGTCGACCAATACGGCGCGCGCGGCGGCATCGACTTCCCAACCCAAAACGCCCGGCTTGAGCAGAGCCGCGCCGGTTTCGATCGCCTTGATCACCGTATCCCAAGCGCGTCGCAGCTCGGCTGGCAGCTCGGTCTCGCCCTCGCGGCGCACATACCAGACCCGCTGCAGGTCAGAACAGTATTCGTTGTGGCGCACACCCACGTCGATATGGATAAACTGACCTGGCTCGACTCGGATATGCTTTTGGGGCGGCACATGGCCGACCGGTGAATCGGGACCGCAGTTGACGGTTGGGCAGTATTGCCATTCCCACGAGCTGTCGACGCCGCGCTCTTTAAAGCGCTGATGTACGAATTCGGCCAGTTCTGCTTCGCTTACACCCGGGCGAATCTGGGCGCCGAACTCGTCGACGATCTCGTTGGTGATCGCGATCGACTCTTTAATGCGTTCGACTTCGCTGGCGGTCTTGCGAGCGCGCAGGCGCGAGAGCAGCCGTTCGGCGCTAACAAAGCGGCTGGGATAGTCGGTCTTGGCTAGCATTTGCTGCAAGAGCAGAAACATGCCGTAGGTCAGACCGTCGGCGCTGGTATCGTCGAGGCTATAGTTGAGGCCGATCTGACGCGGGGCCAGTCGATCGAGCACAGCGATCAACTGCTCGCTCATATCGGCATCGTAGCCGATGATCTCTTCGAAAATGCCGGTCGAGCGAATATTTTCGACATCGTAGCGGCCCACGATAGCGATCCGTGATCCGTCACGAGCAAAGATAAAGGCCGAATTCCACGAAACGGCTGTACCCACCACCAGATCAACGCCCGGATCGGGGTGCTCGCCTGTCTCGCGCACAAAACACATCCAGCAATCGAGATCGAGTTCTTGAAGCAGCGCTGTGGCTTGGGCTGCTTTTTCCTGTCTAAGCATGCAATGCCTCTTTGCTATTAGGCTCCCTGAAGAATACGCTCAGCCAAAGCACGCGCGTTGGTCCAACACTGCGGCACGCTGATGCCACCGCGATAGTTGGCGAGCAGGTGGAGACCGTGATGAGCGGCTTCCATACGTTCGACGGCTGCGATTCGGCTGAGATGCCCAATAGTATATTGTGGGATGGCCCGTTTTGCAACGAAAACCCGCGCCAAAACAGGATCGCCCTTCGCGCCCACCAGTTCGCGATGATCTGCGACCGCCAGCTCGATCAGCTCTTGCTCTGATAGCTCGGCCTGATGCGGGCGGCGCGCTCCGGCGATAAAGCTGCTCGTCACCAGCATGCCATCGGGCGCACGCCCCGGGAAGAGCGAAGAAGGCCAGAGCACACCAAGCACACGGCGCTTTTCGCGGATGGGGCAGAGCATACCGAAGCCATCGAGTGGATGTTCAACCTGCTCTCGCCGATAAGCGAGGTGTACGATCACTACCGGCGGATAGGGAATGGCGCGCAGAGCGTTGGCGGCGGCATAGTCGAGCTTGCTGACCAGATCGGCCGCTACATCGGCAGGCGTCGAGATCACAACTCGTGGGCTGCTCAACTCGATCTGTTCGCCTTGGCGCTCGACCTGAACCGTCCAAGTGCCGTTCTGTTCCTCAAGCTTTGTAGCGCGGCTATTAAGCCAAGTTATGTCCTCCAATGCCTTGCCCAAGGCTTCGGTCCAAGTCGAAAGGCCGCGCACAAAGTTAAACATCTCGCTTTTGGGGCGCTGCTCGCCTTTGGCTCGTTTAGGGCGTGGGGCAGTTAAAAAGCCTCGTAAGAGACTGCCGCCGCGCTGCTCAGCCTCCCACATGCGCGGGAAGGCGGCTCGAATCGAGAGCTGATCGGGATCGCCTGCGTAGACGCCCGACACAAAAGGATCAACAAACTGCTGAGTGATATCGACGCCGACGCGCCGCGCGAAAAAGGCCGCCACACTTTCATCGCTCGTTGGGGCGCGCGGCATAATCGGCTCAGCGAAGACACGCAGCTTGGCGGCACGCGTGAGCAGGGGGGTGCGAAAGAAGCTGATCGGATCCATGGGCAGCGGCGCAAGTTTGCCATTGCGCAACACATAGCGCTTCGACGAGGTGGGTCGGGCTACAACGCGCTGATCGGCGATGCCCAATTCGCTAAAGTGCTCCCAGAGCTTTGGATCTTTGCTGACGACTGTGTTTGGCCCGCTCTCAAAGAGAAAGCCCTCGCTGCTTCGATCGCTGTTGATCGCGCCGCCGACCCGTTGGCCTGCTTCGAGCAGTAATACCCGTTGACCTGCTTTTTTCAGTTCATAGGCCAGCGTAAGCCCACTGATACCAGCGCCAATAATGATACAATCATATGACATAGGACTGTGCCTCAAAGTTTAAACTGTTTCCTGAGCGGCTTAGATCGTCGAGGAGAACAGCGGTTTATCGCGTAGTGCAGGCAGATAGGCGTCAAGCTCCATACAAATGTTGCGAATAAAGAAGCGACCCTTGGGCGTCACAGTGAGACGATCGGGCTCTACTTCGATGAAGCCTTCTGCTTGATACGAACGAATCCGCTCAAGATCGGCCTGCATTCGTTCAGTCACTATAGTATACGGTAATTCCATATTGCACATAAGGTGGGTTATGGCTCGCTGGCGCTCTTTATCATCGTCGCTGAGCTGGTGGCCACGCACAATCGGCAGCTCGCCTGCCTCGATCGCACGTTGATAGTTGCCGAGTTTGGCATCGTTTTGGCTGTAGCAGCCCGCGAACTCACTGATCGCACTGCAGCCGAAGGCTAACAAGTGCTGGCTCGGTTGAACCGTATAGCCCATAAAGTTGCGATGGAGCCGTTTTTCGCGCATAGCGTGGGTTAATTCGTCGTTTTCACGCGCGAAGTGATCCATACCGATCCACTGGTAGCCCGCCGCTTGAAAGGCTTCGATCGCCTGGCAGAAGAGGCTGAACTTCTCTTCGGTGCTGGGCATCACGCTGATATCGACCTGCTTTTGATTGGGACGCGAGCGCGGCAGATGGGCGTAGCTGTAGCAGGCCACACGGTCTGGGCCGAGTTTGAGCACACACTCAAGCGTATTAGCAAAGGTTTGTTGGTTCTGGAAGGGCAGGCCGTAGATCAGATCGAGGTTGATGCTCTTGAAGCCGTATTCACGACAAGCCCAAAAGAGCAGCTCGGTTTGTTCGCGCGGCTGAATGCGGCCGATCGCGCGTTGAACCTCGGGGTCGATATCTTGCACACCAAGGCTGATACGATTGAAGCCGAGCTGGCGCAAATGGTGCATCTGCTGAGCCGTGCCGATGCGCGGGTCGACTTCGATCGAGATCTCGGCCTCGGGCAGCAGCTCGAAGCGTCGGCTAAGCAACTCAAACAGGCGGTTCATCTGCTCGTTGCTGAGAAAATTGGGCGTGCCGCCGCCCCAGTGAAGCTGAATCGCTTTGCGACGCGCGCCAAGACGTTCGCTTACCAGCGTAATCTCGCGTTCGAGGCAGTCGAGATAGCGGTCAACAACGTGGCTATGGCGGGTCACTGTTGCGTTGCAGCCGCAGTAGTAACAGCGCTCGGCGCAGAAGGGCAGGTGGACATAGAGTGAGATCGGTTCGTTGGGCGATTGGGCGAGTTGATCGAGCGCTTGGAAGAAGTGTTGGCTGGTGAAGCTGTTTTGCCAGTTTGGAACAGGAGGATAACTGGTGTAGCGTGGTCCGGGGCGGTTATAACGTGCCAATAAACTATAGTCGATCGGTAGTGCTGTCATAGAGTTCTATATCTCAAATAAGCTGATAGTGCTATCGAATACTGCAAAATATGCTTTATAGTAAATCTATCACTTTCACCTCATACAGTCGGTACCGATCTCTCTACAATGCGTTGTTTTTTCGCAACGTAATGGAATTTTCTCTCTTCTAAAGCGCTTTGTATAGCGGGTGGTCGAACAAACAATGAGCGATTCATACGAGATACGTTCAGCTCGGGCAGAGGATGCCGTCGCTTTGGGCGGCCTGTTACAACGAGTCTTTCGAGCCACCTATGGCTCGCGCATTCCCGATCAGATCCTAGAATCTTATCTGAAACGTGTCTTTGGTGCTGCCCAAGTCGCTGTCGAGATCGCTCAAACTCCCCAGTTTCATCTCGTAGCTAGTTTTGAGGGCTGCATTGTAGGAGCGGCCAAGTTGGCCCTCGGCTCTCCCGAAGGCCATGCATTACCTAACAGTGTCGAGCTAGCGCGGCTCTACGTCGATCCGATCTGGCATGGCAAAGGGGTGGCCCAAGCGCTGCTTATGAAAACATATGACCAATGTAGGGAATTTGGTTTCAAAAACATCTGGCTGTGCGCTTGGGAAGAGAATCGGCGCGCTTTGGCTTTTTATCGAAAACATGGCTTTGAAGCCTTTGGCGCTATGCCCGTGTTTGTTGATACGGTTCGGTTCGAAGATATCCTATTGCGAAGGAGCATCTGATGATTAACGACCCAGTTTTAGTAAATGATTGGCATCCAGTAGCCGAGATCGCTCAGTTCGAACGCCAACCGATTATTGCGACCCGCCTGTTGGGCGAAGATCTGGTACTTTGGCGCGACGGTGATACCTATCATGTTTGGCAAGATCTCTGTATTCATCGCGGCGCAAAGCTTTCGCTCGGCAAAATCGTCGACGAGAAGCTGATGTGTCCTTACCATGGTTGGCGCTACAATAGCGAAGGACGTTGTGTGCATATGCCCGCCCACCCAAACCAAACACCACCAGCTAAGGCTCAAGTCAAGCGCTACCATGCTCGCGAGCGCTACGGCCTGTTGTGGGCCTGTTTGGGCGAGCCTACCCGCGATATTCCGCCCTTTCCCGAATGGGATCAGCCCGGCTTTGTGGGCGCGGTCTGTGGCCCCTTTGAGCATATCAAAGCCAACGGCCCGCGCCTGATCGAAAACTATCTCGATGCGGCCCACTTCCCCTTCGTACACGGTGGGGTTTTGGGCGACCCCTCCATGCCCGAGCTGGGCGAATTCGATGCTTGGATCGATGAAAACGGTGTTTCGTCTGACCCGATCGAGGTCTATCAGCCCGACCCCTACGGCGGCTCAGCGGGCAAAGTGACCTACACCTACCATGCATTTCGTCCCTTAACGGCTCACTTCACCAAGCATATGCCCACCGCCACCAACGGTATGATCTTAACGATCACCCCCCACGACGAGCTGGATAGCACGGCTTGGTTTATTGTGGCTACCACCGCCCGCAATGATAGCGCCGCGCTCAAGGTCGAGTACACTCCCCGTATCGCCGCGATCTTTGAAGAAGACCGTGCGATCGTCGAATCGCAGCGCCCCGAGCTGCTGCCGCTCGATTTGCAGGCCGAGCTCCATCTGCGCTCGGATCGGGTAGCTATCGCCTATCGCAAATGGCTGCGACAGTTGGGACTCAGTTTCGGAACGGCCTAGACTTGTTGAGGAACAATGATGTTTGACGCCTATCTGGAAGGTTGGAAGCTGGAGGTCGATGGAGAGCCTTTTGAGACCCATTCAAGCAAGCTTTTGCCCGTTCGTCATCAAGCGCGCCCAGCTCTTTTGAAGCTGCCCACAGTTGATGAAGAGCGCCAAGCTGGTCAACTGATGTTTTGGTGGCAAGGCCAAGGGGCAGCCCAAGTCTACGAATTCGATCAAAGCAGCGGCGCGATCGTACTAGAACGTCTGTCGACCGAACCATCGTTGAAGCAGATGGCCTTGAACGGACGCGACGACGAAGCGATGCGCATTCTGTGCCAAGCCGCTGTCAAACTGCATAACAAGCCCGCTCAAAACCTGCCCCCGCTCTTCACACTCGAGCGCTGGTTCCAGTCTTTGGCGCCTATGGCGGCCCGCCACGGCGGCATGCTGCGTTATGGGGCGCGTTTGGCCGAGCGCCTGTTGGCCGACCAGCGCGATGTAGTGGTGTTGCATGGCGATCTACACCACGAAAACCTGCTTTGGAGCGAGCAACGCGGCTGGCTGTTGATCGACCCCAAGGGTCTGTACGGCGAACGCACCTTCGACTATATCAACCTGTTGCGCAACCCGCAGTTTGAGCTTGCCGGCCAGCCCGCTCGTTTCGCCCATCAGAGTTGGCTGATCGCCCAAGAGGCCGGCCTCGATCGACGCCGTCTGCTCGAATGGACGGTGGCGTTTACTTGTCTTTCGGCGGCTTGGTACTTCGAGTCGGAGAATGCCGACCATGGCGGCGATGAAGACCTGATCTTCGCGCACCTAGCCGCCATGGAACTGGAGAAAATGGGCTAGAAGCTCAGCTTTCGCTAGCGCGAAGAGGAACGTTTGCAGTGTGGGATCTCGTGCCCTGATGCGAGATCCCACGATTTAGAGGAAGCATGAGTTTTGAGCTATATCTGACCCAATGGCAGCTCGAAGTCGATGGCGCGGGCTTTCAAACCCATTCGAGCAGCCTGTTGCCGGTTCGTCATCAAGGACGCCCAGCGCTTTTGAAGCTGCCCCACGCTCACGCTGTTGAAGAGCGCCAAGCTGCTCAGCTAATGGTTTGGTGGCATGGCCAAGGTGCAGCCGAGGTCTACGCCTTCGAGCAAGCTAGCGGCGCGATTGTGCTGGAGCGCTTGTCGAGTGAGCCATCCTTGAAAGCCATGGCGCTCAGTGGGCGCGACGATGAAGCGACTCGTATTCTCTGCCGGGCGGCCGCGAAGCTACATAACAAAGCCGCCCACGACCTTCCACCGCTCTTTAGCCTTGAACGCTGGTTTCGTGCTTTGGGGCCTATGGCAGCCCGTTACGGCGGCATTTTGCGGGAAGGGGCGAGCGTAGCTGAGCGCTTGTTGACCGACCAGCGCGACGTAGTGGTGCTGCACGGCGATCTGCACCACGAAAACCTACTCTGGAGCGAGCAACGCGGCTGGCTTGCGATCGACCCGAAAGGTTTGTATGGCGAACGCAGCTACGACTATGCCAACATGCTGCGCGATCCCGATTTTGAGCTGGCGGCTCAACCGCGCCGTTTCGCTCGGCAAAGCTGGCTGATCGCCCAAGAAGCTGGTATCGAGCATCGACGCCTCTTAGAGTGGACGCTGGCGCTCACCTGCCTTTCGGCGGCTTGGTATCTGGAGGAAGACGATCCTAGCCGCGACCGCGACAAAGACCTGATCTTGGCCCACTTAGCCGCCATTGAGTTGGAGAACATAGGCTAGAAGCATGTTTGGGTAGCTGTCACAGCATCGGGCGCCGTTGAGGGGCGGCCTGTTGGTAGCCGTAGGCGGACGCGCCAAGGACCGCATGCAGGCTAGCGACTTTAACGCCAGAGCGATAAACAACTTCACAACCCCTCCCGAGTGCTCAGGAGGGGTTGTGAATTTAGTTTAGCTAAACAGCACTTTGTCGAGATAGGCGTTGCGGAACTTGCCTTGGGGGTCGAAACGCTGACAGAGCGCCAAGAAGTCACCCAGTTTCGGATAGAAGGAGCGGATACGTTCGGGGGCCATGGTAAAGGTCTTGCCCCAGTGCGGGCGGCATTCAAAGGGCTCTAAGGCGGCCTCGATCAAGGGCAGGCGCGCTTTAACGCCATCCCAATCGCGCTTCCAAGTGAAGTGGAAGCCAACCATGGGCTGCTGATAGGCCGTGCTCATCCAGAGATTGTCGGCAGCTACCGTGCGGATTTCGGAGATCAGCAGCACCGGGCGGATCTGCTCGCCAAGCGCGTTGATGGCTTTGTAAGCCTCGACGGCGTACTTGCGCGGCACAAAGTATTCGCTCTGGATCTCGGCGCCCACGCTCGGGGTCTGGTCGATGCGGAAGTGGGGCAGGCGCTCGTGCCAGGGGCCGGGGATACCGCGTTGGGGCGTCACCGAGACGGCGGCGGCATCATCGACGGGATGGCGCTGCTGCTGGGCCAGCGTCGCACCGTAGAAGGTCGGCTCGATTGGCTGGCCTTCGCTGCTGCTCAGGCGATGCTTCAACCAAACTTGCTTGACATAATCCGGATGCCAGTCGCTAAATAGGCTAACACTATAGGCGCTGCTCTCGATGGCGTCGAAGTTGGCGTACAGCTCCGAAAGCGGCAAACGGTCGTAGACATCTTGCTGAACCGAGAAGCTCGGCTGCAGTTCGAGCGTCATTTTGGTGATGATACCGAGCGCACCCAAATGCACCACAACGCCGTTGAAGATGTCGGGGTTGCCCTCGCGCGAGAGCGAGACAAGCTCGCCCGTGCCGCTCACAAACTCGATAGCCGTGACGCCAACGGCGAGGTTGCCGTTGTTATCGCCGGAGCCGTGAGTGGCGGTGGCAACCGAGCCAACCACCGAGATATGTGGTAAGGATGCCAAGTTGTGCAGTGCAAAGCCCTGCGCTTCGATCAACGGGCAGAGCTGGCCGTAGGTCAGACCAGCCCCGAAGGTCACTTGCTTGCGCTCGCGGTCGAAGCTGGTCTCTATGTTCAACTTGCTGAGCGAAACTTGCTGACTGCTTGTATCGGCGATATCGTTAAAAGAGTGGCGCGAGCCGAGCGCTTTGAGCTTGTCGCTCTTAACGACGAGTTCCTGAAGCTCTTCGATACTTTCGGGGTATTGAATGCCCCGAGCCTGATAGGTGTAGTTGCCGGCCCAATTCTGGCGTTGTTCGGACATATGCAAGCTCCTCTTCGTTGAGCTGGGATGCGGTTATTCAACTGTGAGATCGCGTTTCATACAGATACGACGCTGGATCGGTAAACCCGCTTCGGCTTCTGTCCGACGAATCGCCTGTAGGTCGGGGCTGAGCTGCTCGTCGTTGAGTTTGACAAAACCGAGCCGCGCGTAGTAAGGCCCGTTCCAAGCTAGGTCCTCGAAGGTACTGAGAGTCAGGGCACTCGCTCCATGCTGTTTGCTCCATTCGGCGATCGCTTCGATCAGACGTCGACCAAGCCCGCGCCGCCCGTAGCGTGGGTCGATATCGAGCTCGTGCAGATGCACGCCGATATCGATCGGGCGAAAGATCGCAAAGCCAATCGCTTGGTCTGCTTGATCGACGATCACCCAAACCAGCTCGTGTTCGAGATCGACCTCTTGCGAGACCGGATCGTCGTCGCTAAGATAGCTGTAGGCTGTGTTGCGAAAAAGGCTAGCTGCTGCGCGCTCGATCTCGGGCAAGCGCGGCAGGTCACGCTGCTCGGCAGGCCGAATCGTATAGATCTCGTCTGACATATCGCTTCCTTGGGCGAGTTTTACGAGGCGTCTTTCTGTATGCTGCCATCATAGCACAAGCGGCGGATTTTGTGATTGGGAGCCGATTTGCAAAAAAATCGAAAAACTGCTAATCTATATTTTGTGCGACGGAAACGAGCACAATGATCGTAACGAGTGATAACAACGACTTGCAAACTTTCGCAATTTGTGTTACACTTTGCGGCGTCATGCGGGAGTGGCTCAGTTGGTAGAGCGGCACCTTGCCAAGGTGCAGGTCGCGGGTTCGAACCCCGTCTCCCGCTCCATTTTAACAATCAGGTACCAAAAGCGAAGCGCGCAGAGAGAGAGAATGCGGGAGTGGCTCAGTTGGTAGAGCGGCACCTTGCCAAGGTGCAGGTCGCGGGTTCGAACCCCGTCTCCCGCTCCATTATTAACAATCAGGTACCAAAGCGAAGCGCGCAGAGAGAGAATGC